>R24__coassemble_188_pt1 | contig 45527 bp, 36 predicted proteins | sample R24__metabat2_low_PE_011 | metagenome-assembled genome bin R24 | reverse complement strand
GGTCATTAGAAAAATAGACATGCCTAATTTCTAATGACCGATTTGGGTTAAATTGCCCTTTGAATTTTCGCCTTTTCGTTTTGCGGTTTATGCATTTTTATTGAATGTTCTCTTCTTATTTTTTTGTATATTTGCGCCCGAATATTGATTTAAACCTAAAAAATGACTTTGAAAAGTAGTCTTTTGTTTTTTCTTGTTCTTGTGGGCTCTGTCCATCTCTCGGCGCAAGACCCTGTGGTGATGAGGATTAACGGCAAGGATGTGCTTCGTTCGGAGTTCGAGTATTCGTTCAACAAAAACAACAACGGCGACATCCGCAGCCTTAAGGCTATTATGGATTATGTGCCGATGTTCGTCGACTACAAACTGAAGATGGCTGCCGCTGAAGATGCCGGCTACGATACTCTGACCACGTTCCGCAACGAATTCAGCATGTACCGAAACCTGCAGATTCGTCCGCTCATTGCCGACCAAGGCTTTGCCGAGCAGAAAGCCATTGAGTATTACAACAATCTCTATGCCGAGACCGAACCCGACGGAATGGTCAAGGTGGCTCACATCCTTCTGAGGGTAGGAGTGAACGAGCCTGAATCCAAGCGAATTGCAATCAAGAACAGGGCTGATTCCATCTATCAGGCATTGCTGCGCGGAGCCGATTTCGCACAGATGGCGCGACGCTATTCGCAAGATGCGGCAAGCGCGGCAAATGGCGGCGAACTTCCGTGGTTTGGCAAGTATCGCACGCTCAAAGAGTTCGAAGAAGTGGCTTTTGCCATGACTAACGGACAACTCTCGCGCGTGTTCGTGACGCCGCTCGGTTTTCACATCGTAAAGAAGATAGGCTTCAAGCATCTTGAACCATACTCGCAACTCCGTTCGTCGCTCATAGCAAAGATGCTCGCCAGCGGACTTGCCGACCAAGGAGCCGATGCCCGCATAAATCAGATTGTTCAGGCATCGGGCTATACCCTTACTGCCGAGCAGGTTATGCAGCAACTCACCGACGAGCAGACGGCGCGCGACATCAACCTGAAATATCTTATTCAGGAGTATCGCGAAGGACTCTTGCTATTCGAGGCATCGCAGCGCGAGGTGTGGGACAAGGCCGCAGCCGACGAGGGTGCGCTCGATCATTTCTTCCGCCTGCACGAGAGCGAGTATTTGTGGGTTTCGCCGCGATTCAAGGGCTTGGTTATACATTGCGCCGACAAGGATGTTGCAAAGCGCGTCAGGGAGGCTCTGAAGAAGCAGCCCGAAGACCTGTGGGAGAACATTATCGAGACGCAGATAAACACGCCTTCCGAAAAGTTGTGCAGGGTGGAGAAGGGCATCTTCCGGCAAGGCGACCATCAGTCGGTAGACAATGTCATCTTCAAGCAGAAAAATGCCGAACTGAAGAAGTACGAAACCTATCCCGAGGTGGTTCTCGAAGGGCGCAAGATTGCTCAGCCCGAAAGCTATCGCGATGTAAAGACTCAACTGGTAAAAGACTATCAGAAAGTGCTCGAAGAGGGTTGGATTGATGCTCTTAGAAAAAAATATCCGGTTGAAATAAAACAAGAAGCTTTAAAAACCGTTAATAATCATTGAAATAATTTTTTTTGTATTATCTTCGCACCGAAGATTTATTTATAGTAATAAAAATGCGTAAAATATTTGACTTGAAATATTTGCTCTGCGTGGCATTGGCTTTTGCCGGCGTAACAGCAAATGCTCAAAAAAATGTAATTGATGAGGTCGTTTGGGTTGTTGGTGATGAGGCTATACTGAAATCAGACATCGAGGCAGAACGCCTCAGAGCCCAGTACGAAGGACAGAAGTGGGACGGCGACCCAGACTGCGTGATACCTGAACAGATGGCTATCCAGAAACTATACCTGCATCAGGCGGCTATCGATAGTATCGAGGTCACAGAAAGCGAGGTTCAGCAGAGAGTTGAACAGCAGATGAACTGGTACATCCAGCAGATTGGCTCGAAGGAGAAGATGGAGGAATACTTCAACAAACCTTCTACTCAGATTCGCGAGCAGCTGCACGACAACATAAAGGACGGACTCACGGTGCAGGAGATGCAGAAGAAGCTTGTGGGCAACATCAAACTTACGCCTGCCGAGGTGCGCCGCTACTTCGCCAGCATTCCGCAAGACAGCATACCTTATGTTCCTACAAGCGTCGAGGTGCAGATTATCACTCTCCAGCCGCGCATTCCGCAGACTGAGATTGACCGCATAAAGGATGAGATGAGAAGTTATACCGACCGCGTGAACAAGGGCGAGACTTCATTCTCAACTCTTGCCTTGCTCTATTCTGAAGATCAGGCATCGGCACGTCGCGGCGGCGAACTCGGTTTCATGGGACGCGGCGAACTTGTTCCTGAATATGCCAACGTGGCGTTCAACCTTACCGACCCAAAGAAGGTTTCGAAGATTGTTGAGTCTGAATTCGGATTCCACATCATACAGCTTATCGAGAAGCGAGGCGACAAAATCAATACCCGTCACATTCTGCGTAAGCCGAGGGTGGCTTCTGCCGACCTTGAGGCTGGCATCGCACGCCTCGACAGCATTGCCGACGACATCCGCAGCGAAAAGTTCCCATTCGAGGAGGCTGCAGCGGCTCTTTCTGCTGATAAGGACACACGAAACAACCGCGGTCTGATGGCAAACCAGAAAGACGGCACTCCGAAGTTCGAGATGCAAGACCTTCCTGCCGAGATTGCAAAGGTTGTTGACAAGATGCAAGTGGGCGAGATTTCGAAGGCTTTCACAATGGTAAACAGCAAGGGAAAGGAAGTCTGTGCCATCGTCAAACTCCGTCAGCGTATAAACGGCCACAAGGCTACTCTGAAGGACGATTTCCAACGCCTGAAGGACGTTGTTGTTGAGAAGAAGCGCGAGGAGAAACTCGAGCAGTGGATAAAGGACAAGTTGAAGAATACATACGTCAGAGTTAACGACGATTTCAAAAACTGTAACTTCAAGTATTCTGGTTGGATTAAATAATGAAATACAGAATAGACAGATATTTCTGCGGGCACAGAATGCTAATTTTTGGTATTCTGTGCTTGTTTGGTATTAGTCTTCTGGCTGGCACATCGACTTTCGTGCCCAAGAAGAAAAAAACGGCGGCGCAGGGCGCAGACGACAAAAAGGTGTATCTGATTCATTCCGACGAACTGTTTTACAACAAGTTCCAGAATCCGGAGGCACAGATTCTGCGCGGAAACGTAGCGTTCCGCCACGGCACGATGTATATGTATTGCGACAGCGCGTGCTACTACGAGGCTTCAAACTCGTTCGAGGCGTTCGGCAACGTGCGCATGAAGCAGGGCGACACGCTCTCGCTTCGCGGAAAGCATCTCTACTACGACGGAGAGGAGCAGTTGGCCCAACTTCGCGAGGACGTAAAACTTCGCCACAAGACAACGACGCTCACAACCGACAGCCTCGACTACGACCGCATATACAATCTCGGCTATTTCATGAACGGCGGAACGATGATTGACGGCGACAATGTGCTCACATCCGACTGGGGTGAGTACAACACGGGCACAAAGATGGCTACGTTTAACTATCATGTAAAACTCGTGAATCCAAAGTACACGCTTACGTCCGACACTCTGCGCTACAACACAACCAACGGAATTGCCAACATCGTTGGTCCGTCGGATATTTACAGCGACGACAATCACATTTATTCCGAACTTGGATTCTACGACACACGCAGCGACCGTGCCCGAATGTTCGGCCGCTCAAAGTTGAGCAACAACGACGGTAAGTCGCTCATCGGCGACAGCCTCTTCTACGACCGCAAGACAGGTGTGGGCAAGGCATTCCGCAATATCGTCTACACAGATACGGTTAATAAGAACGGATTCACCGGAAACTACTGCTACTACAACGAAAAGACAGGCTATGCCGTGGCATACGACAGCGCGGTGGCGATGGATTTCTCGCAAGGACCAGATACGCTCTACATGCACGCCGATACGTTCAGACTTCAGACTTTCAACATCGAGACCGATTCGGCTTACCGTAAGATGCACGCCTATCACAAGGTCCGCGCCTTCAGAAAAGATGTTCAGGCGGTATGCGATTCGCTGGTTTTCAGTTCGAAAGACAGTTGTATGACGATGTACGACAATCCGATTGTGTGGAATAACAATCAGCAGCTTGTTGGCGAGGAAATCTCGGTTTACATGCGCGACAGCACCATCGACTGGGCTCACGTTCAGCGTCAGGCAATGAGCATCGAGAAGATGGACAGCACGCACTACAATCAGGTCTCTGGCAAGGAGATGAAGGCTTTCTTCACCGACGGAAAGATGCATCAGGCTGATGTGCTTAACAATGTGCGCTCAATTTACTATCCGCTCGACGACGATAGTCTGATAATCGGTCTTAACTATGCCGAAACGAGCAAGTTGAGCCTCTTTATCAAGGAAAATAAACTGCAAAAGATTATAATGAGTCCGCAGTCGAACGGCGTTCTGTATCCGCTCGATCAGGCTCCCGAGAACAAACGCTATCTCGACGGGTTTGCGTGGTTCGATTATATTCGCCCTACCGACAAGGACGACATTTTTAACTGGCGCGGAAAGAAGAAAGAGCAGGAACTCGTTATTCAGAACCGTCGCTCTGCACCGCTACAGAAACTGAAGAAAAAAAACAAAACTAAGGAGGAATAGAGATTATGGGATTTTTTATGTTCAACGCACGAAAGCCACGCGGCTTTCAACACAACTACATCTATGTAGACGAGCGTAAGGAGAAACTGAAGCAGATTGAGGAAAACGCTAAGCGCGACCTCGGAATGCTGCCTCCAAAGGAGTTCAAGCCAGAGGATTTGCGCGGCAAGTTCTCGGAGCATACCAAGCACTTGAAAAAGTACAAGAAACGTCACCTGAGTTTCCAGACACTTCTTGTGCTGCTTGCCATTGCTATATTCATTCTTCATTATTTGATGACCGGAAAATTTTCGTTTTAACTACACATCATGGCCGATATAATTAAGTTGCTTCCCGATTCGGTTGCTAACCAGATTGCTGCGGGAGAGGTTGTCCAGCGTCCGTCATCGGTTGTAAAAGAACTTGTCGAGAACGCGCTCGATGCCGGAGCAACCCAGATAGATGTTTTGATTATGGATGCCGGACGCACCAGCATCCAGATTATTGATGATGGAAAGGGCATGTCTGAAACCGATGCGCGAATGTCGTTCGAGCGTCATGCCACTTCGAAGATACGCAAGGCCGAGGATTTGTTCAACCTTCACACCATGGGATTCCGTGGCGAGGCGTTGGCATCAATTGCCGCTGTGTCGCAGGTCGAGCTGAAGACGCGTCGCGCCGACGACGAACTTGGCACTCAGATAGTTATATCGGGCGGAATGCTCGAACATCAGGAGCCGACAAACTGCGCCGAGGGCAGTAATTTCTGCGTAAGGAATCTTTTCTTTAATATTCCGGCTCGCCGTAAGTTTCTGAAAAGCAATCAGGTAGAGATGAACAATATCCTTCAGGAGTTCGAACGCATCGTCCTCGTCCATCCCGAGGTAGGATTCTCGCTCTACAGCAACGAGAGCGAGATGTACCGTCTGCCTGTCTCAACTTTCCGCCAGCGCATCACGGCTCTGTTCGGAAAGAAGATAAACCAGCAGCTGCTGCCGGTCGAGGTTGAGACATCGCTCGTAAAGATTAAAGGCTACGTTGGACTTCCCGAGGCTGCCAAGAAGAAGGGCGCGCATCAGTTCTTCTTCGTGAACGGCAGATACATGCGCCATCCGTACTTCCACAAGGCTGTTACCGAGGCTTACGAGCGTCTTGTTCCGCAAGGCGAGCAAGTGCCTTATTTCCTCGAATTTGAGGTTGAACCGGAAAATATCGATGTGAACATTCATCCAACGAAGACCGAGATAAAGTTTGAAAACGAACAGGCAATCTGGCAGATTATAGCCGCTGCCGTAAAGGAGAGTCTGGGCAAGTTCAACGCTGCGCCGAGCATAGATTTTGACCAAGAAGGCAACGTAGATATTGTTCCGCTGATGGGTAGCGATGCCGTAAACGTTCCGACTGTTGATTTCGACCCAAACTACAATCCGTTCGATGCCATGTCAAGGCCGGCATCTGCGCCATCGTTCGGCAGTTCGCCGTCAAACCGTAAGTCTGTTCCCGACTGGGAACCACTCTACAATGGCTTCGAGAAGGGCGAGACGGTAGATTTGAATTTCGATGAGCCTCAGATGGATGCACAGCTTTTCTCGCAAGAGGAGCAGACCTTCCGCTCGGCAATGAACGAGGAGGATGAGCCTGATGCTGTTGCTTCGGTGCCAAATGAGGCGAAGAGCGAGGCCGCTTCGGCTGATTATCTTCAGATTCAGGGACAGTACATCATCACTCCAACGAGTGGCGGAATAATGATTATAGACCAGCACAGAGCCAGTGCCCGAATCATTTTCGACCATCTTATGAGTCAGTTCGAGACTCGCAAAAGTGCCACTCAGAAACTCATCTTCCCCGAGATGCTTCGTGTTTCGGCATCCGAGGCTGTGGTGCTCGAAAGCATCATCGAAGATATCGAGATTCTAGGCTTCGAGATAAACAATCTTGGCGGAGGCAGTTTCTCCATCGCCGGAATTCCAGCCGATATGGAAGGTCTCGATGCCGCCGGAATGATTCAGGAACTAATCCATACGGCTCTCGAAAAGAGCAAGGATGTGAAAGAGGAGGTTCGCGAGCAACTGGCTGTCAAGTTGGCAAATCGTGCGGCGATTCCAGTTGGCCAGTTCCTCACTCCGTATGAGATGCACGAACTTGTCTCAACCCTTTTCGTCTCAACAATGCCAAACCTCACGCCCGACGGCAAGCGCGTTTTGGTAATAAAGAAATGTAGCGAGATTGAGAAGATGTTTTGATATAGAAATATAAACGTAAAAAGGCTGTCGTTTTCTGACAGCCTTTTATGTTTCTACAATTCCTTTCCTTTCGAATCAATCTTTTTTATATTCTTGCCATTAACTTTCACGTTAGTGACATTTTTTATCTTTATGGCAGGCGAGCCGTCTTTTGTCGTAACCGTTACATTATTTATACTGATGTTCTCGCCTTGGCAGATTTCCGCACTTCTCTGAGCGTCGATAATCTTCACGTTGTCAAGATTGATGTTGTTGATTGGCATCTCTGGTAGACCGTTGAAGAAGAATGCGCGGTTGCCTCCGTGGCAGATGATGTTGCTGATGTATATATCGCGGAAACAAGGAGTGCCTTCGTTCACCTCTGGAACAGCCTCGTTCGTTGTCTCGCCATTGCCAGCCGATAGCGGGTCTTTTCCGCCGTAATAAAGGTTGAAGATGATGTTCTCGCCGGCAATCTCGAACATGTTGATGTTGCGGCAATAGATGTTTTTTACCACACCGCCACGACCTCTCGTGCTCTTGAAGCGCAGACCGATGTCTGTGCCGATAAACGTGCTGTTCTCAATCAGAATGTTGTATGCACCGCCGCTCATCTCGCTGCCCACCACAAATCCGCCGTGACCGTGATAAACCGTATTGTTCTTGGCGATGACGTTCTTGCACGGAGCGTTGCGCTTGCGCCCTTCGGCATCCTTTCCTGATTTTATGCAGATGGCATCGTCGCCGGCATCGAAGGTGCTGTTCAGAATAAGCGCGCGGTCGCACGATTCAAGATCGAGCGCGTCGCCGTTCTGAGCGTTCCACGGATTGTAGACTGTAACATTGTTCAGAATAACGTCTTGGCACATCATTGGGTGCAGACACCAACTTGGTGAGTTTCTGAACGTCGCGTCTTGGAAGAGAACGCGCTTGCAGCCTACAAAATCTACCAAAACAGGGCGCAGCCAGTCTCTAATGGCCTCCCATTCAGCCTTTGTCTTCAGACCGTCGGGATTGTTGAAGTTTGTACACATCTTATATCCCTTGTACGAAGCCTCGCTCGGAAACCACTGGCGGTCTTCCTGAATGTAGCCGTATTTTCTCGCCTTGATTTTCTTCCATTCGCTCTCGGTGAGTTTGCTTTTTTTTACGGCTCTCCAAGTCCAGCCATTTCCGTCGAATATTCCCTTGCCGGTTATGGCTATATTCTCGGCATCTTTTGCAAATATTGGCGACTGGCAGCGGAAAGTCTTTATTCCTTCGAAAATCGTCTCAACCACCTCGTATTTTGTGTGGTCGCCGGTAAACAGAACCATCGCGTTCTGCTCGGTGTAGAGATTTACGTTGCTAAGCATCTCGATAGGGCCGGTGAGCCACATTCCGGTAGGAATCACCACCACGCCGCCACCATGCTTGTTTACGTCTCTTATGGCTTTGTTTATCGCCTCGGTGCAGAGCGTCGTTCCATCTGCCACCGCTCCAAAATCCTTGATGTTTACTTTGTAATCGGGAAACGAAACGGTCTTAACCTGTTCCATCTCGAACGGAATGTTGTCGTAGACCGATTTTTCAATCGCTCTTATTTCCTGTGCTGTTGCCGAAATGGCGATGAAGGCAGACAGACATCCTGCTGCGATGCTTCTGCCAAGTAGTGAGTTAATAAAGGTCATGGTTTTTGTTACTAAAATAAAAGTTAGTTAATAAAAATCAGATGCAAATATAAAACAAAAATTGATATAAAGCAAGTCTGTTGCGAATCACGGCTTGGCAGAAGGCTTTCCTGAGTTGGAAAATATTGCTGAAAATCGCTTTTGCTGAACGACTCGTCTGATACTGTAAAATGTACAATAACCGCCCTTTTGGAATAGTGCAAAATACTGTAATATAACATGTTGTACTTGTTACAATAAGCAGAATGTTTTGTTATTGTAAAAAGTACAAGTTTTAAAAAATTGAAAATAAGTGTTTTATAACATTGTAAAAAAAAGTTAAAAAGTTTGTTTTTGCTGAATTTATCAGATATATTTGCACCGTCTAATCAAATCAGTAATATAGAAGTGAACAAGGAAAGCGCGAAAATAAACCATAGCCTAAATGTTAACGTTTCGGTTGACTGCGTGGTTATAGGTTTTGATGACAAGGAACTAAACGTCCTGCTGATAAAACGATTGCAGGCGGGTGATGAAAAGGCTTATTCACCGTACAAACTACCCGGCAGCCCTATTTACATGGACGAGAGCCTCGACGACGCCGCAAAAAGAGTGCTTGTCGATTGCACCGGACTCAAGTATGTAAGCCTCGAGCAGTTCCGCGCTTATGGTGAGATTGACCGCCTTCGCCGTGCCGAGGATGTGCAGTGGCTCGAGCGGACTCACGGCTTGGCTTCGACTCCGGAGCGTATCGTTTCTATATCGTATATTGCTTTTGTGAGACAGAAGAAATTCCGACAGTTAACCGAGACGTATCAGGCTACATGGATGCCAGTCTCGAAACTCGACGACATAGATTTGGCATTCGACCACCGGCAGATTATTACCGATGCTATACGAAAAATACGCCGCGATGTTGAAGTCCAGCCTTCGATAGTATTCGAGATTCTGCCACGCAAGTTCACCATGCTTCAGTTGCGTGCGGTTTACGAAACCATCCACGGCGAGAAACTCGACATCCGCAACTTCCACAAGAAGATGACAAATCTGAAGTACATCGTACAACTCGACGAGTTGGAAAAGGATGTACCGCACCGCGCCGCTCATCTGTACAAGTTCGACAGAGTGGTGTACAAGCGCCTAAGAGGTTCGATTTAAATAGTAAGGTATAACGATATTAACAAAAAGACATTTTAGCTATGTATCTATTAGGATATGATATAGGTAGTTCGTCAGTAAAGGCATCGTTGGTTGATGCTCAGACTGGCAAGTGTGTTTCAACAGCCTTCTTTCCAAAGAGCGAGGCCGAGATTATTGCCGTAAAGGCTGGATGGGCTGAGCAGAAGCCTGCAATGTGGTGGGAGAATCTGAAACTCAGTACAAAGCAGATTCTTCAGGAGAGCGGCGCAAATCCAAAGGACATCGCAGCAATCGGTATCTCTTATCAGATGCACGGACTTGTTTGTGTAGACAAGAACAAGGAAGTTCTTCGTCCTGCCATCATCTGGTGCGACTCTCGTGCCGTTCCTTACGGCGAGCGTGCATTCCTCGACCTCGGGGCAGAGCAGTGCCTTGGTCATCTGCTTAACTCTCCGGGCAACTTTACAGCAGCAAAGCTTGCTTGGGTTAAGGAGAACGAGCCTGAAGTTTTTGCTCAGGTTGACAAGATGATGCTTCCGGGCGACTATATCGCAATGCGACTCACTGGCGAGACTTCTACAACAATATCTGGTCTTAGCGAGGGTATGCTCTGGGATTTCAAGAACAATCAGGTTGCCGACTTCCTTCTTCAGTACTACGGAATTGGCGAGACTGTAATCCCTACAATCCGTCCAACATTCAGCGACAGCGGTCATGTAACAGCCGCAGCAGCTGCTGAACTTGGCTTGGCCGAGGGCATTCCTGTAACATATCGTGCAGGCGACCAGCCTAACAACGCACTTTCGCTCAACGTGTTCAATCCGGGCGAGATTGCCTCAACAGCCGGTACATCGGGCGTTGTTTACGGCGTTCTTGGCGACGTAAACTACGACAAGAAATCACGCGTAAACACATTCGCGCACGTTAACCACTCTGCCGAGCAGGTTCGTCTTGGCGTTCTGCTTTGCATCAACGGTACAGGTATCCTCAACTCATGGTGCCGCCGCACGGTTGCTCCAGAGGGCATCTCTTATGCCGATATGAACGCTCTTGCCGAGACAGCTCCAATCGGTAGCGCAGGCGTAAGCATTCTTCCTTTCGGTAACGGTGCAGAGCGTATGCTCGAGAACAAGGAGGTTGGCTCAACAATCTACGGCGTAAACTTCAACTCACACGGCAAGCAGCACTTGCTTCGTGCGGCTCAGGAGGGTATCGTGTTTGCATTCAACTACGGAATGAACATCATGAAGGATATGGGCATGAACATCAGCAAGATTCATGCTGGCAAGGCAAACATGTTCCTCAGCCCAATCTTCCGCAACACTCTGGCATCTGTTAGCGGTGCAACAATCGAGCTTTACGAGACCGACGGCTCTGTTGGTGCAGCCAAGGGTGCTGGTATCGGCGCAGGCATCTACAAGGATAACAACGAGGCATTCTCAACTCTCGAGAAACTTGCCGTTATCGAGCCTGACACTGCAAACATCATGCAGTACACCGATGCATACGAGCTCTGGAAGGAGCGTCTTGAGAAGGCAATCAAGTAAAAGAATCAGAAGTAATTAACAAAAATATTTAACTTTTTTAAATTTTTAATATCATGGCAAAAGAGTATTTTCCTGGCGTGAAAAAAATCCAGTTCGAGGGTAAGGACAGTAAGAATCCGATGGCTTACCACTATTATGATGCAGAGAAGGTCATCATGGGTAAGAAGATGAAGGATTGGTTGAAGTTCGCTATGGCTTGGTGGCACACTTTGTGCGCTGAGGGCGCAGACCAGTTTGGTGGCGGTACTAAGACTTTCCCTTGGAACGAAGGTGCAAATGCTTTGGAAGTTGCTAAGAATAAGGCTGATGCAGGTTTCGAGATTATGGAGAAACTTGGTATCGAGTACTACTGTTTCCACGATGTTGACCTCGTTGAGGAGGCTCCAACTATCGAGGAGTATGAGGCTAACATGAAGGCTATCGTTGCTTATCTTAAGGAGAAGCAGGCTGCTACTGGCAAGAAACTTCTTTGGGGTACTGCTAACGTATTCGGCAACAAGCGCTACATGAACGGTGCTTCTACAAACCCAGACTTCGACGTTGTTGCTCGCGCTTGTGTTCAGATTAAGAACGCTATCGACGCAACTATCGAACTTGGTGGTACAAACTACGTATTCTGGGGTGGCCGCGAGGGTTATATGAGCCTTCTTAATACAGATATGAAGCGTGAGAAGGAGCACATGGCAACTATGCTTACTAAGGCTCGCGACTACGCTCGTTCAAAGGGCTTTACTGGTACATTCCTTATCGAGCCAAAGCCAATGGAGCCATCTAAGCATCAGTATGATGTTGATACAGAGACTGTTTGCGGTTTCTTGAAGGCACACGGTCTTGACAAGGACTTCAAGGTAAACATCGAGGTTAACCACGCTACATTGGCTGGTCACACATTCGAGCACGAGTTGGCTGCTGCTGTTGACAACGGTATGCTTGGCTCTATCGACGCTAACCGCGGTGACTACCAGAACGGTTGGGATACAGACCAGTTCCCTATCGACAACTTCGAGCTTATTCAGGCTATGATGCAGATTATCCGCAACGGTGGTCTTGGCAACGGTGGTACTAACTTCGACGCTAAGACTCGTCGTAACTCAACTGACCTTGAGGATATCTTCATCGCTCACATCGCTGGTATGGATGCAATGGCACGCGCTCTTGAGAACGCAGCTGACCTTTTGGAGAACTCACCAATCAAGAAGATGGTTGCTGAGCGCTACGCTTCATTCGACAGCGGCAAGGGTAAGGAGTTCGAGGAAGGCAAACTTAGCCTTGAGGACATCGTTGCTTATGCTAAGCAGAACGGTGAGCCTAAGCAGACAAGCGGTAAGCAGGAGCTTTACGAGGCTATCGTAAACATGTACTGCTAATCGAACCAATACTGTAACCTTTAATCCTACCATTACTTTATTATGCAAGATAAAGGAAGTAAATCATACCTCTTCAGCATTGTCCTCGTGGCAGTGCTGGGAGGTTTATTGTTTGGATACGATACAGCCGTTATTTCTGGTGCCGAGAAGGGCTTGCAGGCTTTCTTCCTTGGTGCTTATGACTTTGTTTATACCGATTTTTGGCACGGCATCTCATCATCGAGTGCCCTTATAGGCTGTATCATCGGAAGTTCCGTTTCCGGATATCTGGCTTCGAACTTCGGCCGAAAGAAGTCGCTTGTTCTCGCAGGCGTTCTATTCTTTCTCTCGGCTCTCGGCTCGTACTATCCGGAGTTTTTGTTTTTCGAATACGGAAAACCAACTTACTCACTACTCTGGGCGTTCAACTTTTACCGTGTGCTTGGCGGTGTAGGTGTGGGCTTGGCATCGGCGGTGTGCCCTATGTATATTGCCGAGGTTGCTCCGTCTAACATTCGCGGTACATTGGTTTCGTGGAACCAGTTTGCCATCATCTTCGGTCAGCTGGTTGTTTATTTTGTAAATCTTGTAATCCTTGGCGACCACGTTGCTCCTATTGTTGAGCAGGTGGGCGAGAATGTGTACAAGATTGTAAACGGTAATGAGGCCGAATGGTGCATGACCGTGGGATGGCGATATATGTTTGTGAGCGAGGCTGTGCCTGCCGGACTGTTTGCACTTCTGGTGTGCTTCGTTCCCGAGACTCCTCGCTATCTGGCTCTTGTGGGCAATGATGACAAGGCGCTGCATGTGCTTTCGCGCATCAACGGAAGCGACAAGGCAGCCGAGATTCTTCAGGACATAAAGAATACCGCTACCGAGAAGACAGAGAAACTCTTGTCTTACGGATGGGTGGTTATCTTTGTGGGCATCATGCTTTCTGTGTTCCAGCAGGCTGTTGGCATCAATGCGGTGCTTTATTTTGCGCCTCGCATCTTCGAGTCGTGCGGATTCAACAATCCAATGTGGCTCACCGTGTTCATGGGTGTTGTTAACATTCTGTTCACGCTGGTTGCCATCTTCACAGTCGAGAAGTTGGGTCGCAAGCCTCTGCTCATCTGCGGTTCTATCGGAATGGCTGTCGGAGCGTTCGGCTTTGCGCTTGTAAACTTCCTCAGCCTGCCTCCTGTGATTGCTGCTGCAAGCATCATGATTTACAGCGCGTCGTTCATGTTCAGTTGGGGACCGATATGCTGGGTGCTCATTGCCGAGATTTTCCCTAACACAATTCGTGGTGCTGCGGTGGCTATTGCCGTTGCTTTCCAGTGGATTGCCAATTTCATTGTTTCGTCTACGTTCGTTCCGATGTATAACATGGAACTGACTGCCGGCGACGGCTTCGGACACATCTTTGCATACGCTCTCTACGGTGCGATATGCGTTCTGGCAGCCATCTTTGTATGGCGCATGGTTCCAGAGACAAAGGGCAAGACCCTCGAGGATATGAGCCGTTTGTGGAGAAAGGAGAACTGATGTTTTAATTTTCTATATTTTGCAGTCCTGCCCGCTGTTCTGGTGGTTGGCAGGACTGCTTTTTTTGTAAGGGTAATGTTTGGGCGTATAAAAATTATTTTGTTTATGAATTTGGTATTTAATATATTTTTGTACATTTGCATTATTGGAAGATAGGCAAATATAGGTGTTAAAATCCACCTTTCATATCTTTTATTTATATATTTGCAGTCTTGTATGTGGACAAATTTAAAAATTTATGTATATGAGAAAAATTTTGTACTTTATAATTGCTGCAATTCCTTTTTGCTCATGTAGTTTGTCAAATAAAAATAAGGTTGAGACTTTGATTGATGAAAGTATGAAAAAGATTCTTTATCATGTAGAGTCTTACGACCCGATTGAAACGAGATTAGATAGCGCTTTTAGTCCGTTTGACGATCCTGTATTCTATGATAAAACTTTAAAGCTATGTAAGTTAAGTGCGGAAATTGAAAAATGTAATCGTTCGATGAAATCTGCAAAATCAGAGATGGCGAGATATAAAGATTATCTCAATATTTTATACAGTAATGAAGATAAGGAAAAATATAATCAGGCGAAGGAAAAGTATGAAGATTATATTCACAAACAGAGAGGGTTGATAGAAAAAGCGAAAATAACATCTGAAAACTTAAAGTCGGAATTACAGAAAGAGCAAAGGTTTATAGGAATGAAAGCTTGGCATCGTTATCGTGCAAAGAATAATAACGGACAAATTGTTATTGGCGAGATGAAGTTTTTATTCGATAAAAATCTGACACAAGTTATAGATGCTTGGGATATGGATAGTGAAGAATATAAAATGGTGCAGATGGCATATAAACAGATGAGGGGAGAGGAGGTCTTTCCCGAAGATTTAGGTGAAGATTATGTAGATTATGATTTTGAATAAAAATGAAAAATAAATGAAGGGGGTTGTTTATAAATATACGTTTGCAAATGGGAAAGTTTATATAGGACAGACAAGACGACATCCTGAAAAGCGTAGACGAGAACATTTTGATGCAAGTACGGGACCGACAAATTCTGGATTTTGGGAGGCGTATAAAAAATATGGAGAACCTGCTTATGAAGAACTATATGAAGTAGAAATAGAAAATGAGGATGAACTTGTTTGGGCGCTAAATCTCATGGAGACGAACTTTATTCAACTGTATAGGGCTGATTGTCCTGAGTACGGTTATAATATAAAGTCGTATGGAATGACAGCGACAGATTCGAATAAAATCTTAAGGAGGAAATATGCTGAATTAAAAAGAATTTTATTAGCTCAACGACTACAAGTGTATAATAGTGCTGTTGAAAAGATTTTTAGGACAAAACTTGCTTTGACGGAAGAGGAAAAATATCTAATAAAGGAGAAATATCGTGAGCAAAATGTTTTTCAATATGATATTGACAATTTCGACTTGGATAATTTATCAGAAGATGCGGAGGTTAGTATTATGGTTGAAGACGCTATTGATTTTGTTCGTTTCATGATTACTGAAGAGGTTGAAGAGGAGGTGGAGCAGATTGTAAGGGAGAATTATATGCAAATTTTACATGAGGAGCGCGAAAAAAAGGCAATAGTTCAATTAGATAAGGAAGGGAAAGTGATTCGTGAGTATTTCTCATTTAATGAAATATGTCAGGCTTTTAATGTTCCAAGATCTGATAATGTAAAAAATGTGTTGAAGGGAAAACAGAAAAGTGCATATGGCTTTTTGTGGAAATATAAAAAGGATCTTTAAACAGAAGACTGTATGTAATATATATTGATTTAAGGGTTTGGCGTATAAAAATGAATAAGGCAAAACTCTCGCTGGTGCTGATGCTCGTGGCTGTAACGGTTGTGACGTGCATCAACCCCATATATCCGCAGGAACAGATACTGCAACATGCTGGAACGCTTCTGCTAATGCTTCCGCTTGCCGCCGACGTGGTTAGAAACCGTATGCCGTCTTCGGCATTCATCGGGATAGTGTGTTTCACGCTTCTGCACATTGTCGGAGCGCGGTATATCTACTCGTATGTACCTTACAGAGAGTGGTTTGCTGCGGTTGGAGTTACTGATGCCGCTTTCCTTCAAGGAACGCGAAACCATTACGACCGCTTGGTTCACTTTTCCTTCGGATTGCTGATGTTTCCTTGCCTCGTATGGCTTTGCCGCCGATGGATAGGGCAGAGGCAGATTCTTCCGATTCTTGTGGCTTGGCTCATTGTACAGACAGGCAGCATGATTTACGAACTCTTTGAGTGGACTCTCACCATCGTCATGACATCAGAAGAGGCCGACTATTACAACGGTCAGCAGGGCGATATGTGGGACGCTCAGAAGGATATGGCTCTGGCAATGGCAGGCTCGTCTGTTGTCGCCGTGTGCTATCTTGTAAAATCAAAGTTCAGGAGATGAAACGCATCTTATTCGTTATTGCGCTTGTTGCCATAGCCGTAATCGAGTTTCTGCTATGGATAAATGCGCTTGTAGACGGCAAATATCTGGTAGAGGGAAGTGGAGTGGAAGATGTTTACAACATGCGTGTCGAAAGCCTTTCGGCGGCAATGTTCGTAAACTACGGAATAGTACTGCTGCTTGCCTCTTGTCTGATTTTCAGAAAGAAGAAATGAAAGACCCCGATGCCCGAAAGCACCGAGGTCTGATTACTTTTTTTGAGAACCGAGAAATTCTCACGTTGAAAGAGTCAAGAGTCCACTCTTTATGGCTGTAAGGTAAAGCCGAAGGTCAGATAAGCCTTCTGTGAGCATGGATTGGCGGTTATGCCGGCAAACACTGGCACGCTGAACGAATCGGTAACCTTAATTTCTTTCGAAGCCTTTAGCGTAAGGTTGGTAATGGCAAATCCGTCGGCTCCGTAGAAGGTTGTTGCGTACGGAACGCAACCTGCCGTAGCTGTCCAGTCGGCGCCAGCAAAGGCGAATGGCACGTTCACCTCGGCATAACTGCTGTAGGCACGCTTGCCCTTGTCGTTGCAGCCGTCGTTTCCGGCAAAGTTTGTGTACCACTGCACGTTAAGCACCTTGAAGTCGTAGCCTATGTTAGCCTCGAAAACGTGGTTTGTGCTGTGCGCGTTGTATCTGAAGTATCTGTTGCGCTCGTCCAGTCCGCTGTTAAACCAATAGTCTGTTATTCCAACGGTCAGTCCGCCAATGGTGTAACTTGCCGTGATGTCGAACTCCTTCGTGTCATCAGGATTTGTAAGACCTGTGCTTCCCCATGCGCTGAGCGAGAATCCGCCGCAGCCAATGCCGAGGGTTGGCTGGAATGATGTTCCGCCCAAGTCCTGACCACGCCAGATGTACTGGTTAACCACATCGGCCGAGATGCTGGTCTCTACCTTGCTTTCGTCTTGGGCTTTTGCGAATGTTGCTGCCAAGAGCATCATAAACAAGCCTGCAAATCTTTTTACTTTCTTCATGTTTCGTGTTTTTTAGTTTAACAATTTGTTTGTGTGTTGTGTTGTATCTCTCAGTCTGAAATGTTTACGATGCAAAAATACGGCATTTTGTAACTAAAACTGTAATAATCGTGTTAATTTGTTTATATAAAAATAAAACTCATTACAATTTGATGAAATAAAGTACTTCTAAATGTTAAAATGTAACCACTTTTAAAGAAAATGCTTTCAATATGAAATGCTGTACCCCATACAATTACGTTAAAAAAACATAAACGCAGAATAATAATGCCGTAACGCTGAATATTTAAAGAAAATTAAGTGTATATTTGCAGCCGTAACAAACAACGCAAAAAAATGTTATTATCAATTACTAACTGCAAACGTAAGGCTGTTTTTGCCGCCACGGTACTGATTGCCATGGCAGGCAATGCACAGACAAATCTTTCAACACTCGACCTTAATGCGCCTTTCGGATGGACAAACTGCTCGTCTATGACTGCGGGCGACGACTATTCGACAACAGGCGGCGAAGGCTCTTCGCAGAAGAGAACCATAACGCTCAAATCTACTGGGGCGGATATGAAGTCGGCCATTCAGAATGCTGTAAAGAACAACGACATCATTATTCTCGACGGCTCGGACGGCGATTTCATCGTGTCGTCGAACGTGGGCATCAGCGGTGCTCAAAACAAAACTATCGTGGGCATTAACGGAGCGCGAATCTGCTCAAAATGGTATGTTACTCCAGAGATTATCAAAATGCTCGACGATAATAACGTGAAGTCTTATTCAACATCGTCAGGAACGGGCAGCAAACTCACCAACGGAACAAATGTGAGCGAAGGACGCGAATATATTACTCGCCAGTTGCTCATAAACTATACCGGCGACAGCAGCGAGGGCTACAGAAGTTCAGGCATCTTGTCGGTTAGCGGATGCAATAACCTCATAATCCGAAACCTTAAGTTCGTAGGTCCGGGAACTGTTGATATCAGCGGAAACGACCTTATCAGTTGCACCGGAACGACTCACTTGTGGGTTGACCACTGCGATTTTACCGACGGACTCGACGGCAACTTCGACATTACCAACGGTTCTAACTTCGTTACCGTTTCGTGGTGCTCGTTCAGTTATACCGACCGCGCTTACGACCACCGCAACACCAACTTGGTGGGCAGCAGCGACTCTTATACATCCGATGAGGACAATCTTAACATTACATACGCATTCAACAACTGGGGCACAAAGTGCAACGCCCGTATGCCAATGGCTCGTTTCGGCACAATCCACATGCTTAACAACTATTACGATTGCGAAGGAAACGGCTCGCCTTGCATCAATCCGCGAAAGAATTCGGAGTTCCTTATTGAAGGCAACTATTTCGACAGCGGCGTGCGAAACATCTTCTCGCAGTCGAGCGCAAAGCGTTGGACATGGACTTCGACAAACTACACAGTCGAGTCGTTCAGCCCAAGCAGCAGCGGCACAAACGTAACAATGCCATACAGCTATACCGTTGCAAACGTGCAGAATGTTCCGACAGAGATTAAGAAGTATGTTGGCGCAACGCTCGAAAATCCTCTGGTCTTCGGAAAGTCGGGCGAGACAAGCGTTTCAAAGACCGTAAAGAAGCAGAATTCCGAGAGCATCTACACTCCAGACGGAAGCAAGCACAAGAAGGCGCAGGAAGGCGTGAACATCATCGTAGGCGAGGACGGAAACGTGAAAAAAGTATTGCGATAAAATAGACGATAGTCAGACTTGCAGCCCACACTATGGCAACCCCAAGGTGTGGGCTGCATTGCGTTTGCCTGATGCCTATGCTCACAACCTGAGGCACGGCTGTGCTGAGCAGATAGAACAGAAGCGTGTGCTGCCCTATAAAGCAGAGCGGCTTAAAAGGCGGAATATTCTTGCAGATGCCTACGAAGGCTATTGTAGAAGCCAAGGCGATAATCATTCCGAAGAGAGTAAAATCCATTGCGCCTACGTCTATCGTCATCTGCCTGCCGAAGATGATTATCAGCACAGACGAAGCAATCATCGTTAGAATGCAGACGGGCAGTCCCGAATCTATCTGTATCTTATCCTCAAAATGGCAAAAAAGAGTCCCGGCGGCAAGAAAAATCATGGAATACATTCCAGAATTGAAGTGCATTATTGCATTTTCATCCCTGAAAAAGATTATTGCAACGGTAGCCGTGATGGCAGATATTGCCGTTATTTTGGCAAGTCTGAAATCCTTGCCAAGCAGAACTATTCCGCACCAGATTAGTTCGGCAACAATCAAGGCCGACGTGAACCAGAACGCCCCTCCGCCCACGGCATCGGGCAGAAAGGCGCGGAAGTCGAGCGCGCCGCCGTTTGCCATCATCTTGGGCACAAACAAGAGCGATGCCACCAGCACCGACGGCAGATAAATCCTAAACAGCGCATTACGGGCAATGTCCGATGCCGATTTTCCGCATCTGTAAAGCAGGAAGCCCGACACGAAGAAGAACACGTTTACATAGAACGGCGACCGCAGGTTGAACAGCAGTTCGCTCTCGCAGCCATACTTAACCTCGGCATGATACATGTAAACCAGAATCATGCCTATTGCCTTGGTGGTGTCAATCCAATGTAAACGTCCGTTGTCTCGCATCATATTAAATTTGTACAAAAATAAGAAGAAAAACTTATTCTGTATCTTGTATCTGTGGTTTTTTCTTTGTTCCTTTGTCGGGTGTAAAAATGAATATCAATAATTATGGAGGATTTTGAAAAGAAAGTCGGTCTGCCCGAGAACGCCATGCGCGAACTGAAAGAGGGCGAGACCTACGAACCGTTGATGTCGCCCGACAGCAATCCGCGCGAAGTTACCGTGTGGTCTGTAACGTGGGGCATCCTGATGGCTGTTCTGTTCAGCGCAGCCGCCGCTTATTTAGGTCTGAAGGTAGGACAGGTGTTCGAGGCAGCCATCCCTATAGCCATCATTGCCGTTGGCGTGTCGGGCGCAACGCATCGCAAGGGTGCGCTGGGCGAGAACGTGATGATACAGAGCATAGGAGCGTGCTCGGGCATGATTGTTGCCGGCGCTATCTTTACGCTGCCTGCTCTTTACATTCTTCAGGCCAAATTTCCCGAACTTACCGTTAATTTCTTCGAGGTGTTCTTTGCCTCTCTGCTTGGCGGAATACTTGGAATACTGTTTCTGATACCGTTCCGCAAGTATTTCGTTAAGGATATGCACGGAAAGTATCCGTTCCCCGAGGCTACGGCAGGCACTCAGGTGCTCGTGTCGGGCGAGAAGGGCGGCGATCAGGCAAAGCCGTTGCTTGTTGCCGGACTGATTGGCGGATTGTACGATTTTGTTGTCGCTACCTTCGGATGGTGGAACGAGAATGTTACTTCGCGATGCTTTGCGTGGGGCGAGGCTCTGGCAGACAAGGCAAAACTTGTGTTCAAGGTCAATTCGGGTGCTGCGTTGCTCGGACTCGGCTATATCGTCGGATTCAAGTATTCGTTCATCATCTGCCTCGGCTCTGCTGCCGTGTGGTGGGTTATCGTGCCAGCCATTGCCTTTATTTTCCCCGATATGGAGGTTGCGGCAGGTGTTGCGGCATCATCGGCATCGCCCGAGGAGATATTCAAATATGCCAAGGATATTGGCATCGGCGGTATTGCCATGGCTGGAGTGATAGGCGTAGTTAAGAGTTGGGGACTGATAAAGGGTGCTGTCAGTCTTGCCGGGAAGGAACTCCGTGGCAACAAGGATGCGGCAGCCAAGGCACAGCCTCGCACTCAGCGCGATTTGTCTATGCGTATTGTCTGCATAGGCATCATCGCAACGCTTATCGTTACGTTCTTGTTCTTCCAGTTTGGTGTTATGAACGGCGTTTGGCTGTTCAGCGTCACAGCCATCTTGGTGCTTACCATTATCGCCTTTCTCTTTACCACCGTGGCGGCAAATGCCATTGCCATCGTGGGTACAAATCCCGTATCGGGAATGACGCTGATGACGCTCATCCTTGCGTCTGTCATCCTCGTAGCCATCGGTCTCGACGGAACAGCCGGAATGGTTGCTGCCATGATTATGGGCGGCGTAACGTGTACGGCTCTCAGTACTTCGGGAGCGTTTATAACCGACCTGAAGACGGGCTACTGGCTTGGCAGCACGCCGCAGAAGCAGGAGACATGGAAGTTCGTCGGCGTACTTGTGTCGGCTGCCACCGTTTCGGGCGTGATAATGATTCTTAACAAGACTTACGGCTTTACCAGCGGACAACTTGCCGCTCCTCAGGCCAACGCCATGGCTGCCGTCATCGAGCCGCTGATGAACGGAAGGGGCGCTCCGTGGATGCTCTATGGCATTGGTGCGGCAATAGCCCTCGTGCTCACGCTGCTCAAAGTGCCGGCTCTGGCTTTCACCCTCGGAATGTTCATTCCTCTGGAACTTAATTTGCCTCTCATCGTGGGCGGCGCAATAAACTGGTACGTAACATCTCGCAGCACCGACAGCAAACTTAATTCTGCGCGCGGCGAGAAGGGAACGCTCCTTGCATCGGGCTTCATTGCCGGTGGTGCGCTGATGGGCGTGGTTAGTGCCGTGCTCCGTTTTGCCGGCGTGCAGATTGACTATTCTGAATGGTGGGCAAACAGTTGGAGCGAGGTGCTGTCGCTCGTTATGTATATCGCCGTCATCTGGTATATGATAAAGGCTTCGATGAAAGTTAAGTAAATTGATAATTGACAGTTGACAATTGATAATTTCTTTAGTTGAGAATTGAAAATTGAAAGCTGAAAGGTTTTGATTGGGAATTGACAACGGATGGTTGCAATTCCCAATTTTTTTGAGAGAGAATTGAAAAGTTCTTTTCAGAAATAAGAATTGTCAATTGTCCATTGTGCTTTGCCAATTATCAAGCAAGGGGGTGGTAAGCCGGAAGGTACGTTCAAGGTACGTTGAAGATACGTTCTGGGTTCGTTGAAGATTCGGGCAGGGTACGTTCAAGGTTCGTTCAGGTAAGCCGATAGCAAGGGAGAAGCAAGCCGAAAGCGACGGGGTAGGAACGGGGTAGCTACGGGGTAGCTACGGGGTAGGTACGGAGTAGGTTCGGGGAAGCTACGAGGAAGCAAGGAGGAAGATATACGAAAACAATTCATAAATGAATGAGATTGTAATTTGAAAATTCATTCGGGTAAAATTGGCGTATAATAATAAAAATTGCTAATTTTGCATATTGTTGTGCTCTGTTATAAACAAATGCCAGAAAATGGCAAACGACAGATGTACGGCAGATGTCACGCACGATGACACAAAACCTGTGCGACTACATACATAAAGCGTCAGCCTGATGCTTGTTTTTGACTATTTGAAACGTAGGAATTTTCAATAATCGGATTCAAAAACAACGCAAAAGACGATGCTACGGGTGTGCTATATACATCCCCGTGGGTGTGCCGTTGGCTTTTGCCTTCTGCACACCTTTTAGGGGTATGCTATATATACATACTGCGTGGGTATCTCTTTGTTCGTTAAATCCGATGGCTTCCTACGGCCACAAATAGTGACGGCAAAGGCTCAGATACCCGCGCTTTTTGTTTTTGTAGCCAAAGTTTCCAAGTTGTATAACATAGTCCGATTCGGGGTGTTTGGCGGACAGAGAAAAAAGATTTTCTTGTGTCGAGACAATACACTTTTATCGATTTGTTTGCTGGTTGTGGTGGACTAAGTGAGGGCTTTTTGCAAACAAAAAGATTTAAGTCATTGGCTCATGTAGAGTGGGAAAAGCCAATGGTTGAAACTTTGCGTAATCGCTTAGTTTCATCGTATGGTTTGTCTGTAGACGAGGCAAAAGAAAGTGTTATCCTTTTTGATATTCAAAAGACGGACGAACTTATTTATGGTAATTGGTCAGAAGATTCAGAAAAACAATTTGGTGATTTTAATTCTGATTTAGTTCGCCGTCGTGGATTAAAAGGACTTATTGGAAAAAAGAAGGTCGATTTGATTATTGGAGGACCTCCATGTCAGGCGTATTCTATTCATGGAAGAGCTACGGACAAAAATTCAATGCAAGACGATTACAGAAACTATTTGTTTGAGAGTTTTTGTAAAGTAGTGGAGTCGTTTACTCCAGAAATATTTGTTTTCGAAAATGTCGCAGGTCTTCTAAGTGCAAAACCGGGCGGTATTCCTGTCCGAGAGAGGATTTTTGAAGCGTTTACAAATATAGGTTATGATATTCTTACTCCAAAAGAAATGCCGTCTGCATTATTTAATGCAGTTGATTTCAATGTCCCTCAAAATAGACCACGAGTAATAATATTGGGAGTAAAACGTGATTCTGGTTTTTCGTTGCAAATGTTGTATGAGGCTATTTCGCAAGAAAAAAGTGATAATCAACTAAATGTTAGGGATGCTATTGGCAACTTACCGCCTTTATATCCATTGGAAAAACCTATAAAAAGAGGTCGAATAACTCAATCTCATGAATTAAATAAAAATCCTACTATTACACAACATGATGCGAGAAATCATGGGGCAAGGGAAAGGCGGATATTTAGAGAGTGGGTTGAAAATAATATGAATCATATAAGCCATAAGGCTATGATTGATTACTATTTTGAAAAAACGGGTCATAAGACATTGTATCAAAAATATAAGAGTTTAGAATGGGATAAACCAGCGCACACAATTGTTGCTCATTTGAGTAAAGATGGGTATATGTTTATTCATCCAGACCCAGAACAAGAAAGAAGTATTACGATACGTGAAGCTGCGTGTTTGATGACATTCCCATTAGATTTCCAGTTTTTGGGAAGTACTCCATATAATTACAAGATGATTGGTAATGCAGTGCCTGTAAATTTTGCAAAGGCAATAGCAAAAGGCATTTGTAAATCCTTAGACAAAAAATCGAAACAATGAATGTGTTAGTTGCATGTGAAGAAAGTCAAGCGATATGTAAAGCATTTAGACAACGAGGACATAATGCTTTTAGTTGTGATATTTTAGAATGTAGTGGCGGACATCCAGAGTGGCATTTTAAGATGGATGTTTTGCGTGTAATACCCGAACATGGTGGCTTGCTTGAGTCTGGGGAAGAATATTATTTGCCTAATGGAGAAAATTGGGATTTGATGATAGCTCATCCGCCATGTACATATCTTTCTGTAAGTGGTGCAAGGTGGTTATATCATCCAGATGATGCTCATTTGCCTATAGAACAGAGAAGAGAACATCCGCATCATTTGGGTAGAAGGGCAATGAAAAAAGAAGCAATACAATTTTTCTTAGAATTTACTAAGACCGATATTAAGCATTGGGCAATAGAGAACCCTGTCGGATGTATGAATAGTGAATATAGAAAGCCAGACCAGATTGTTCAACCTTTTTGGTTTGGTGATCAAGCATCAAAGAAAACTTGTCTTTGGTTGCATGGTTTACCAAAATTAACACCAACCAAAATGGTTGATGAAGGTCCGCGTGTTGTTTTGTCAAGTGGTCGTTCATTGCCTAAATGGTATTCTGATTCATTCAATACCAAAATATCAACAGAAGAAAGACGAAGATTGCGAAGTAAAACATTTCCGGGATTTGCAGAAGCTGTGGCTGAGCAATGGGGTAAAATTGAAAACTTATGATAAAAATCTTCAAATTCAGAACTAATGATTTGCACCCCTCAGCGGGAAAACAAATCGAGTTTAATACGGCAATTGTAAAAAACTTTTTCGAGTTTACAAAAGAAGAAGTCAATATTGTATGTCATTGTATCGATGCGAATGGTCAGGAATTACAAGTCGTAAAGTCTTTATTACGGTTAAGTCCAGCAAGAGGAGATTATAAAGTATATCAAAACGAAGATGGTTCGCCAAATATTAAAAATTTCTTTTTGGATACTCTTCATCTTACGGTTGAAAATAATATTGATGATTATTTCGCTTTGAGAAAAAGGAATACTGATGATTATGATTTATTTTATCTTCCAGCGTCATTATCTGTAAATGATGTATATGCACGTTTGGCTCTGAATAAAAATTGTATGGATGTGGTTGTTGATGAATTTCTACCAGAAAAGAAAAATCTCCCCCTCCAACAAATCTATTACGGCGCACCGGGTACAGGCAAGAGCCACGAGATAAAAGAGCAAACAGCCGAAGCCGAGGAGCAAGGGCGTGTTTTCCGCACAACCTTTCACCCCGACAGCGATTATTCAACATTTGTAGGGTGCTATAAGCCAACCATTTCACAAAAAGCCGTGCGCAATGTGGCTGGCGATGTAGTAAAAAGAGACGGTAAGGAGGTTTTTGAAGATTATATTAGTTATCAGTTTGTTCCTCAAGCCTTTACCAATGCCTATGTAAAGGCTTGGCAGACAAACGAGCCTGTATTCCTCATTATCGAGGAGATAAACCGCGGCAACTGCGCGCAGATTTTTGGCGACCTCTTCCAGTTGCTCGACCGTGGCGACGATGGCGTTTCAGATTACCCAATCAAAGCTGATACCGATTTGTGCCAATATCTCGAAAAGGAACTTGGCGAAAATGGAAGCAAAGGCATCAAAGACGGCAAACTATGCTTGCCTGCCAATCTGCATATCTGGGCTACGATGAACACCTCAGACCAGAGCCTCTTCCCGATAGACTCGGCATTTAAACGCCGCTGGGACTGGCATTACACTCCGATATGTAACGCCAATAAAGGCTGGAAAGTTGAGGCTAATGGCAATCAATACGACTGGTGGGATTTCTTGCAGAAAATAAACGGGCGTATAGAGCGCGCAACAAGTTCGGAGGACAAGCAGTTGGGCTATTTCTTCTGCAAGGCTGATGGCAATGGCGTAATATCTGCCGAGAAATTTGTGAGCAAAGTCATCTTCTATCTTTGGAACGATGTGTTCAAGGACTTTGCCGATTCGTCAGACGACCCATTCAAGGTTGCCGATGGAAATCGCATGACATTCCGTTCATTCTACATCGCCGACGAAAATGGCAAAACCATTGTAAATGAGGATAATGTAGAGGCGTTGCTGGGCAGTCTTGGAGTAGTCTCAACTTTTATAGATGTAAATGATTCTAATGAACTTGAAAACTCAAACGGAGCAAAGGGCTTTCTGATAAATGGTGAAGTTGAGAAAGTTATGATGCATGTCCCATCTAAGGTGGTGAGCCTATATGTTGAAAAGAATCCAGATTTGTCTGCTGCCGAAATTGTAAGTATATGGAATACATTGGAGACTAAAGGGCAGTATGTGTTCACGAGTGAAGAAATTCAGCAAAAGAAGACTGCATCGATTGATGAAAAACTCTTGGGGAGATATGATCCGTTATCGCTAAAAAATGGCGAAACAATATATGTCTGGAATCAGATGATTCAAGAGCGAATAGACGATTTTTCTAAAAAAGTAAATGCTCAAAGTTGGGGTATTCATATTGAACCGATAGCATAAATGCGCATTCTAATTGAAGAACACCAATACGACGTATCGAAAGTAAAAGATGTGCTGCACGGCATCGATGCGCTCGAAAACGTAGAAGGCAAGGTGTCAATCCACTATGTGGGTTACTATTACAATGCCTTCCTGCGCGACTGCGTGTTTATTCTGCCCAAAGTGCTTGTTGATGAGCACGAACTGGTATTCGGACGGCTCAACCCCGAAGATATTGTCCACATCAACGCAGCCGACAATCTGCTGACGCAAACCGAGCGCGACTTCATCTACAAGTTTGCCGTGTGGATTTATCGCGCCATTGTGGTGTATAAGAACAGCAAGCAAGCCGACACAGACATCGTTTATCATGTCAAGATAGCGCAGGTGGGCAAGGGAATGCGTCGGCTTAGCAACACCTATCTCGACATTCTGCTGCAACTGCTGCAATTCAACCGCGAGAATCAGAACTTTTTCTTCTTTGTGGTCAAGAATATGCACGCCGGGCATAACAAAATAAACTGGACGCGCACCATAAGCCACTCGACGGCAATAGTACAGAACGGCAGCCCCGTCTATCTGAATCTTGTAAACAAGCGTCGACAAATAAATTTCGACGAGGAACTGCTCGTCATCTTCTTTTCGATACTCAACTATATTGGCGATGTATATGGCTTTCCGAAGGACATAAACTGCAACTTCGAGCTGATAAAGGGCGCGCAGTTCGAGGCATATCTGAACGGACTGGGCAAGACTCGTCTACTTCGCATAAAATACAAATACTTCTCAGACAAGGCGTTGGAACTGTGGAATCTTTGCTACGCATTCTTCGACGAGAAGCGACAGATGCGCGTGAATACCGAGAAGAAGGAGTATCTGCTTGTAAAAAACTTCAACATCGTGTTCGAGGCTATTATCGACGAACTTATCGGCGACAATCCGCTGCCCGACGGCATGAGCAAGGAGCAAGACGACGGCAAGATTGTTGACCATCTTTTCACAGCCAAAAGTCTGATTGAAAGTCAGAAAGAACCTACATATTACATCGGCGACTCAAAGTATTACAAAATCGGTCATTCGCTCGGCAAAGAGTCTGTATATAAGCAATATACATACGCGCGTAACGTGATACAATGGAATCTCGACATCTTCAACGACGGGAAGCAGACGGCATCGGGCGCGAAACTTCGCGACGATGTAACCGAGGGGTACAACATAATACCAAACTTCTTCATCTCTGCCAAGTTAGACGAGTCGCTGAGCTATTCGGCTGACGGTATCGACAAGACCGACCGCCAAAATAACAAGCATAGCAAGATGCACTTCAAAAACCGCCTTTTCGACCGCGATACGCTCTTGCTGTTTCACTACGATGTGAATTTCTTGTTCGTGCTCTCGCTCTATGCAAGAGACAACGCCACGCAAAAAGCCGAATGGAAGCAGAAGATGCGCGACCGATTCCGCAAGGAGATACAAGAATGGCTTCAGAAGGACTTCAAGTTCTACGCCATAACGCCGCGCGAGAATACAGACGGCGAACAGTTTATAAAGGATAACTTCCAGTCGCTTCTTGGCAAGATATATACGCCGTTCGAAACACAAGACGGACAGCAATACTATTCGCTGGCGTTGGACAAAGGCTATCCGCAAGAAAATGAATTTGTACTCGATTTGATAGAATCGGGATTCTATTGCAAAGAGTGCAAGTTGGGGCAGAATCCGCCGGATGTGTTGCCAAAGGTTGTGCATAATACGGTTGCCTCGGCATCGCAACAACTGTTCACCATTCATCATGTCCAGCGTTATCTCAATCAGCATTTTCTTGTTGGCTGCTACCGTTCCGATGAACATTTGGCTTGGATTATGGGCAAGAACGACAAGGGCACGAATCTTTACAATATCCGTCTGAAAAAGCGCGGTACTGAGGAAAGAGACGGCGCGTTGTCATCTGCCGATTTGGCAAAGATGGATGTGAAGTTCGTCATTCTGTACAAACTGGGCGAGGAAGGCAAAAACGAATACAAAGTCTTTCACGTTCATCACCATGCCACTATGGATGCAGAGCGTATGCAACGCGCATGGTATCCCAATCCGCGCGGCAACTACTTCTGCTATGTGTTCGACGAAGAGGTGCAGTTGTCTACAAATATCGATGTGGCAAAAATTATAGCCCACTCGCAAGAATCCGGTAACCATCTCGAAGGAATGCCGATATTCCTGTTGGGAGAAGAACTGATGAAGTTTAAGAAGTTGTAAAACAAAATAGCTTAACTTAGCCTCCTCTCGTTTTGAGGTTGAGGGGGGATCTTGTATGCTTGAATGTTACCCAAACGGAAAGAGACACTTGTGTTTGTTAATCAATAAAATTGCTTGTGTTTTGTATAGGAATACTAAACATAGGCAATTATGTGGCAAATCAACAAATAGTTATCTTTATTTCTCTATAAACAAGAAAATTGTTTTACCTTTGCCCCCAGAGTAAAGAAGATTTAAATTTTACATGACATGAAAATTGGAATATTAAGAAAATCAACAAGTTTTTGGAGAAGCCTCTTCTTTATGGATAACGTCAGCAAGATGCGTAAATGCTTGATGGGTTATTTGGAGGAAGAGGGGATAAGGTGTGAACTTGTTGATGGCAACATCATATTTGAGTTTAATGGCAACCGCTTCACCACTTCGTTTGTCGTTAACGATGGTTTTAGCGAATGTTTTATAAATTTTTATTTTGAAATTGATAATTATGAAAAACTGAATCTGTCTGACAAGACCTACATAGCAGACAAGGTAAATGCAGACAAGTGTAATCACGCCATAGTATATGCTTTAGAAGGTTGTATTCAAGTAACCACTTCATTTTACTTCACAAGCAAGAATATGATGATAGACCTGTTCTCCAATCATTTTGAGGAGTTAACAGAAAGCATTGACGAGGCTGTTACCATCCTTTGTTCTAAGATGGAAGAACAGAAAAAAGTCCAAAACCGTAGAATCGGATTCAACACAGAGCCAGACGAGAACGAAGATGCAAAGTCAGACATGGACCAAGTTTCCGCTAAGGGGTAATTCTCTTTCAAAAGCATAGTGGAGATAGAACGCAAGTTTGGCATATCATGTATGGAAGCAGCGATGGCTTAGCAGATTATTGACAATAAAAAAGGCTGAACTCCAAATCTGGAATTCAGCCTTAAATTTATTTCTCTTTGTAAAAGAATTACTTACACCATAAGTGATGCAACCAATGCAAGAATTGCGTAGAACTCAGGAAGGGCTGCGTAAATCATTGTGTTAGTCTGAACATCGTGACCCTGTGCCAAACCCTGAATACCTGCTGCACATACCTTGCCCTGACGGATTGCAGAGAACAAACATACAATACCTACGCCAAGACCGATACCAAACATAAGAGGACCAAGTGCTGGGTCGGCAAGTTTGTCCTTTGTCATAAGAAATGCAACGAAACCGTAAAGACCCTGTGTTGCAGGAAGTGCAGAAAGAACCATATAGCCAGATGCCTTTGAAGGGTCTTTCTTCAATGCGCCTTCAGCAGCAGTACCTGCGATTGTTGTACCATAACAACTTCCAATTCCGGCAAGGCCCAACATAAGGCCCAAGCCAAGATAACCAAGAATTAAATCCATAATTTTTTATTTTAAATTTTTATAAATCAAATTGTTATTATTTAACCTCGAAAGGTTTGTAGCCTGTTCCCTTGCCATCGTATCCGGCATTCTTGAAATACTCTACGAAGTTTAGACGCAATGGGTGAACAAAGGCTGAAATTGCCGACATAAGCAGGTTGAAGATATGTCCGATAACGTATATTATAACGGCAAAGACAATCGTCCAACTCATCTCGTCGCCTCTAACCATGTCGCCAATCATATTGAACGCGCCGCCAAGCATACCGCCGGCAAGACAGAGGGCATATATACGGATGTACGAGAGAATGTCGCCCATCAGTCCCGAAGCCATGTTGTACGTGTCGTACAGTCCGGCAAGCGGATTGATTATGATACCTTTTATCGGGCTGTTTGTCATTCTGCCAACATCGTTAAGCAAGTAGATGGCAACGGCTGCCACGGCTCCTATTCCGATGAGTACAAGCTGCATCTGCTCTTGCGACAGAGTTCCTGCGAGAGTAAGCACGCCAGTAATAACGCCGCCAACAAGCAGAATTACCCATCCCCAAGTGCTGATTTGCGACTTGAAGCCTTCTTTCTGAGTGTAGAGCAAGGCTTTGATAATCATGGCAAGGCAGATGTGGAATACACCGATGCAGATTGCACCTGCCATCTGTATTGAGTATTCTGTGCCCGGAACATTGCCCTGAAGCCATGCCAAGATGCCTCCCAAAGCAGTTGTTGCCGGAATCCAGCCAGCCTCTACAATGTTTATTCCGAAGAATGTGCCAAGGAAGAAGCCTACAATCGTTGTGGCAACGCCAAGAACGAATACCATTGCTTCGCAGCCTGCAAGCATCTCGCCAAGGATAGGCACTTTCTTTGTCTTTCCTGCTATGCCGAGCAAGCCATATAGTGCTATCAGAATTCCATAGCCGGCATCGCCCATACAGATGGCAAAGAACAAAGTAAAGAACGGAGCGATTATTGGTGTCGGATCCCATTCGTTGTAACTTGGGAAACCGTACATCTTAGTCAGACCCTCAAACAGGCTGGTGAACTTGTTATTCTTAAACATAATCGGCACATCGTCCTCGCTCTGTGGCTCGCGGATGTCGTAGTAAGTGTCGGCCTTCTTCAGGAAAGATTCCACTTTAGCCTCCAGGTTCACAGGGAACCAGCCTTCAACAACCATCACTTTGCCGTTGGCAGCCAAGGCGGTGTCAATCTGCGCCTTCTCAAACTCAATCTTGTTTATGAGCGAGTTTTCGTAAGCCACAACGTGTGGCAGCGCGTCGGCACTCTCCAACAACTGTGTTTTTAGAGACTCAGCCTCTTTCAATGTCAGAGAAAGCTGTTCTTCTGCCTCGCTTAGAGAGATGTCTGGCAACTGAATGTCGTCCAAATCAACCTCGTCGGCATCGTCGTTCTGTGTAAAACTTACGAAGTAGACGTAGCTCTTGTCTTGGCTTATTGCGCCCGACGTGTAAGCCTCGTACTGCTTCTTGAACACAGAGTTTGGAGCAGCATGGAAGTGTATGTGGATGTTGTTTGCCTCGAGCTTTTCAATCTGCTCGCGGCCGAACTGTCCCCAAGGGCGCAGCACGTCGGCATCGTGCTCATATCGCTGAGCATTTTGGCTGGCTGCGCTTATCTTATCCTTTATCTGCTCGTAGAGGGCTATGGCTTCGGCGGCTGCATCGGCATTTCCAGCAACCACGGTATCGATGTCTATGCCTTTCAAGTCAGCCATTTCCTTCTTAATGGCAGCAACGTGCTTCAACTCTTCCTCGAGTTTGTTCACCTCGCTGTATAGGGCAGCGTTGCGCTCGTCTCCGGCCGACTGGTCGTCGGCGTTCTGCAAGTGTACCACTCCCAGTTTCTGGAGTTCTTCGAGGAACTCTTCATATTCCTTATGGTATACAAGGAATGTGAGTTTTTTCATTTTCTGTATCATGATTCCTCTTCCTCCTTTCTCGCTCTTTTTTCTTGGAGCGACTTCAGAATCTTCTGTGATGATTTAGACAGATTCTCCTCGTCCTCCATAAATCGCTTAATCTTGCGCACAGCTTCCTGATATCCCGGAATCTGCACCTTCTCAAAAAGGTTCACCTTTTGGGTGGTCTTTTTTCTGGCATGGTCGAGCAGTCCAAGCTTAGCCATCACGAATTCTCGCTCAACGGCTGTCTTGGCAAGTCCCTGCAGCAGTCTGATGCCGTCGAAGTACCATTTTGGTGAACTGAAAAGGCCAAAAGGTTTGACCTCAAGCTGGATGTTTTTGAGCACAGGCACGCGAACGCCTGCAATCTTCTTTACTTCGAGCTCTACATCCTTGAGTGCTACGAGATTGGCATCGAATTCGCCCCAGAGGGCATACATCGACTCGTAGCCACCTATCTGGCTCTTCAGTTTCTCCTCAAGTGCCACGGCATCTTCCTTGCAGCGCTTAACCTCAAGGCGCAGCGCCGTCTCCTTGCTCTTGATGATAGGCAAGGTGCGCTGTCGCATCTTCAGGTTCTTCTCAATCTGCTGAAGCGATGTCTTGTTGTATTGAAACTTAATTGCCATAAGCTATAAAAATCACTTCCAGTAAATGTCTGTAAACTCTTTCTTGATGTTCACCTCTTCAATCTTGAAGTATTTCTTGAACAGCGACCATGTAACGTCGAGCATCTCGGTTGTGTCGAGGTTTACGTCGATGGCAAGCAGTTTGTTTGCATATTCCTTTGCGAAGTTCAGACAGCGGTTGTCGTAGTCTGTAAGGTCGAAACCGTTCTCGAGCTTTGTCTTGGCGTTAGCCGCATCTGAATACAGACGGATAGCCGCGTTCATTACCTGAGAGTGGTCTTTTCTTGTCTTCTTTCCTGCAACAAGCTGCTTCAGACGTGAAAGTGAACGGAATGGGTCGATGATGACCTTACCGATATCTGAGTCGCGGCGCAAGAAGAGCTGACCCTCGGTGATGTAACCTGTATTATCCGGAACGGCATGAGTGATATCGCCACCGTTAAGCGTTGTTACGGCAATGATGGTGATAGAACCGCCGCCTACGCTCTCCGGGAACTGAACAGCCTTCTCGTAAATCTTTGCAAGGTCTGAGTAGAGCGAACCCGGCATAGAGTCCTTAGACGGAATCTGGTCCATACGGTTAGACACGATAGACAAAGACTCTGCGTACGATGTCATATCGGTAAGCAGAACGAGCACTTTCTCGTGCTTCTCTACAGCGAAATACTCGGCTGCCGTAAGTGCCATGTCAGGAATAAGCAATCGCTCAACGGCAGGGTCTTCTGTTGTGTTCATGAAGGCGATGATACGGTCAAGAGCACCTGCGTTAGAGAATGTGTTCTTGAAGAAGTAGTAGTCATCGTTAGTCATACCCATACCGCCAAGGATAATCTTGTCAGCCTTTGCGCGGAGTGCCACCATTGCCATAACCTCGTTGAAAGGCTGGTCTGGGTCGGCAAAGAACGGAATCTTCTGTCCTGACACGAGTGTATTGTTAAGGTCGATACCTGCAATACCTGTTGCGATAAGTTCTGATGGCTGACGGCGTCTTACCGGGTTTACCGAAGGACCGCCAATCTCAACCTCCTTGCCCTCAATCTCCGGACCACCGTCGATAGGGTTTCCGTAGGCATTGAAGAAGCGTCCAGCCAACTGCTCGCTCACCTTAAGCGATGGAGCCTTGCCAAGGAACATAACCTCGGAGTTGGTTGAGATACCGCCAGTACCTTCGAACACCTGAAGTGTAACGTCGTCGCCGGCAATCTTTACAACCTGTGCAAGTTTGCCGTTAATGGTAGCCAACTCATCGTAGCCCACTCCCTTAGCCTTAAGCGAGCAGGTTGCCTTTGTAATCTGGCTTACCTTTGTATATACTTTCTGAAACGCTGTTGCCATATTATTTCTTGTTGCTTGCAAGCATGTCCTTAATCTGTTTTACAAAGTCGTAGTATTGCTCAGACTTGAATACAGAGTAGTTCATCTGCTTGCAAAGGTTAATCATCTTCTTGAAGAAGTCTACTACCTCAAGGAAGTCGTTAAACTCAAATTCGGTGTTGCAGATTTCCGTAACAAGGTTCAGAATCTCCTCCTGACGCTCAAGGCTTGTCACAGCATCAACATCGTCGAACGCATCTTGCTGAAGGATAACGAAGTCGATAATCTCCGATTTCCAGAACACAACGTGATAGTCAACAGGTACACCGTCGTCGCCAAGGATGTTTATCTGCTCGGCAATCTCCTTACCGCGCTGCATTCTTGTCTTCAGGTCGAGTACCTTTGGAATCCACTTGTCGTTGATTTTCTTAGAGATATATTCTGCAAACTCAGGGTATTCAAGATACTTTGAATATGAGTCGATAGGGTTTACTGCCGGATAGCGTTTCTTGTCGGCGCGGTCCTGCTCAAGTCCGTAGAAGCATCGTGCTACCTTCTTTGTATTCTCGGTTACAGGCTCTTTAAGGTTACCACCGGCTGGTGATACAGTTCCGATGAAGGTGATTGAGCCCACTTCGCCGTTGTTAAGATAAACATATCCTGCACGACCGTAGAAGTTAGAGATGAGGGCACCCAAGTCCATTGGGAACGCATCAGGTCCAGGCAACTCCTCCATACGGTTTGACATCTCGCGCAGAGCCTGTGCCCAACGTGATGTTGAGTCCGCCATCAGAAGCACGCGTAATCCCATTGAGCGGTAGTATTCAGCCATTGTCATGGCGGTGTATACAGATGCCTCGCGGGCTGCAACCGGCATGTTTGATGTGTTGGCGATGATGATGGTACGCTCCATCAACTTGCGGCCTGTGTGAGGGTCTACCAATTCAGGGAACTCGGTGAAGATTTCTACAACCTCGTTGGCACGCTCACCGCAGGCTGCGATGATAACAATGTCGGCTTCGGCCTGCTTTGAGATTGCGTGCTGAAGCACGGTCTTACCAGTACCGAACGGGCCCGGGATGAATCCCGTACCGCCCTCGACGATTGGGTTGAATGTATCGATTGTGCGCACGCCTGTTTCAAGCAGTTTGAATGGACGTGGCTTCTCTTTGTAGTTTGTCATGGCAAACTTTACAGGCCAGTGCTGAACCATGTTCACCTCGATGTCGGTGCCGTCTTCTTTTGTAAGTACGGCTACTGTGTCGTAAGCCTTGTATTTGCCTGCCGGCTTTATCTCTTTAACCTTGGCCTTGCCCTCCATCTGGAAAGGCACCATTACCTTCAGTTTCTGTGAGTTTTCAATAACTTCGGCGAGCCATGCCGATGCTTCAACCTCGTCGCCCACCTTTGCGATAGGAGTGAAGTCCCATTCCTTGTCGCGGTCGAGCGGCTCGGTGCGCTGTCCTCGTTTCAGGAATACGCCGTCCATCTTGTCGAGGTCGTTCTGCAAACCGTCGTAGTTTTTGGAAAGCATACCAGGTCCTAACTCAATCTCAAGCATGCGTCCTGTAAATTCGGTTGGCGCGCCAACCTTCAGTCCTCGTGTTGACTCAAACACTTGCACGTAGGCATCAGTGCCAACAACCTTGATGACCTCAGACATCAATTTGTCGCCGCCTGTCTCGATGAAGCATATTTCACCCTGACGAACAGGACCGTCAACGCTGATGGTTACCATATTGGCAATAACGCCAGAAACAGTTCCTTTTGTCATACCTTATATAATTCTTTGTTTTTTATCTGTTGATTTTGTTGGAAGATGTCAAGAACTCTTCCGGAACTTTTGCCTCACCTCGTAGGTTCTCGATAATTGTCTCGAATCGTTCCTTGCCTCTTGCCGGGTCGAGTTTGTACCATCGCTCCAGCATCTGCGTCTTGCAAAGATAGGCATACACGGCATCGGTGCTGAAGGTGTCGAAGAATGTCTGGTCGTCGAGCCACAGCCACTTCAGAGCGTCGATGCGCCTTTCTTTCTCTACCGGATTCTCGCACTCTACAATCTGCATAAGCTGGCTTACATAGTCGTATTCGCGACCGAGGTCGAAGTCCTTTGCCTTGCTCGAAAGGATTGTTTCGTTAACCTCGTTCTCGCCCTTTATGTAGCTTGATATGTTCCAGTTTTGCTGGCGTGCGATAAGTGCGGTGAGAAGGTTTGATATGTTGAGGTTCAGTTTTGCCCATTCCGATACGAGGCAACTCTTTGCCTTTTGTGCATATTCCCAGTACGAGAGCATTATGGCATCTTCGGCAAAGAAGTCCTTCTGTCCGTTCAGCGCGTTGTATTCGCGTACGAATTGTGGCATGAAGGCAGGGAATCTTGGGTCGTCCTCAAACATATCATCCTGTGCGTCCTCAATCATCTCGTTGAGTTCTTCGCGCGTGTAGTTGCCCACCTGAGGCAGTTCGAGTTCGGGGTGTTGCAATACCGACAGGAGGTTTCGGCAGTCGCCTTCGAGGAAGAAAGTGAAGATGATTTTGCGGTCTGCCTCCGACAGTCCTTGTTCTTCTTCAATAAGTTCCTTTATGCTGGCAACCGGCAATGCTTTCTCTGCCTCGTTGAGGCTGAGGGTGGGCAGACCTGTCATTAAGCAATAAAAGTTTCCCATATTTTTAGAAAATCATGTCCACGAGCTGCGGACGTAGAAAATTCTTGAAATAATTCTCAAATTCGGCTTCTCCGAAATTAACTTTATACGAGCCGTCGGCTGGCTGTATAGTGAAAAGAGTCTTCTGTCCGTTAACCTGTTCAATCTTTACGCCTGCGTCGAGCAGATTCTTTGCCTTTTGTGCAAAGAGAGCCTTTAGGCTTGCCGCATCGGCTGTTGTGATAACGATGTCTTCCTGTGCGCCCCATTTTTCTGCGAGCTTTAGGATGAACTCGTTCATAAACGCTTTGTCGCCTGCAACTTGTGCGGCCGCCTCCTTAACAATCTTGTCGCCAACTACATTTGTAACGTCGCTCTTCAGTGCATTGAGAGCCTGCGCTGCATACATCTTAATTTCAGACTTTGTGTTGGCATCGAGTGCCCGGGCATTCTTCTGTGCTTCAGCTTCAATGGCAGCAGCCTGAGCCTTTGCTTCCTCGATAATCTGTGCAGCTTTCTGCTGTGCTTCAGAGATTATTTTTTCAGCCTCGGCCTTACCCTTTTCCACTCCGTCCTGTAGGAGCTTTTCTGTAAGTTCTTGAATCTTATTCTCCATATTATAGTATTTTATAAGTATTTGCTTTATAGTGGCAAATCTAAAAAAATATTTTTAAAATGCAATATTTATTCTGTGAAATTGTAGAAGGATGGAGACAAATTGTGAAATGTTGTTACTTTTTATTAAAAAAAGTATAGAAACATTAACAAAAACATTATATTTGCCGTGCAGAATGGTTTACGCACGCTTCGGATATGATTGTTTGTTGTAAAGTTTTAATGCATAGCGTGTTAATAAACAAACAAGAAATGTAAAAAGTTTCGTAGATAATAAACTTTTTTTATACCTTTGCACTAAAGAAACTAATGTATGAATAAACCTCGTTTTCGGTTACTTTTGACCAAGGAAGCAGATGACTTAACTCCCGCCAAGGAAATAAACAAGGCTGAGAGGATTAGGAAGGAATACTTTGATTTAAAAAGAAATGAGCAATGAAAAAAGTTGGAAATATGGAATTGATTGATTTCGAAGAGGTGCTGGACGAAAGAATCGGCAAGATTGGCACTCCTGCACGAGATGATTTTGAACATCAGGTTGAGGAGGCTGTCCATGCAGCAGAGATTGGAGCAGCTGTAAAAAAAGCGCGTACAATGCAGCATCTCACTCAACAACAGTTGGGCGAACGAATTGGTGTAAAGAAAGCTCAGATTTCGCGCATAGAAAAAGGACATAGCGTAACAATACCAACTATAAGCCGTGTTTTCAAGGCGTTAGGGGTTGGAACGGCAACGCTCGACCTTGGAACAATAGGAAAGGTTACTTTGTGGTAGTGTATTATTCTCAGAACAGCAAAAAAATTACTTAGATGAAGAAAAAAGAATACGCAGAAAGATATTTTGTGTTTACCGTTGGCTTGTTTCTGATTGCCTTTGGTATTGCGCTTTCTATCAGATCGGGACTGGGAGTTATTCCGGTGCTTTGTCCGCCTTATATTGCGAGCCTTGTGTTTGGTTCGGTAACGGTGGGGCAGGCTGTTATTGTGTTGTATACTCTGTTTCTGCTTGTGCAGATGGCTATTCAGAGGTCACGGTACAGCAAAAGGCAGTATTTGCAGGTGTTCCTGTCGAGCATCATCTTCGGAATTCTGATTGATGCTACAAACGTGTTTACCCAGCATCTTGTGCCTACGCACTACTGGCACAGCGTTGTGCTTATTCTTACCTGCACGTTATTTATCGGACTGGGCGTGGTGTTCGAGGTCACATCAAAACTGTTGCTCCTTCCTGTCGAGGGGTTGGCGCTTGCCATATCCGGGGCGGCAAAGATTTCGTTCGGAAGGGTGAAGAGAGTCTTCGATATAACGATGCTTCTTGTTGCCGTGGCAATGGCATATTTCTTCGGGTGGCATCTTCTTGTTGAGCAGGGTGCGATGCGCGAGGGAACTCTGGTTTCTGTCTTGCTCGTCGGACTTATTGCCGGGAAGATTCAGTCGATGATTGGACCGCGCATCACGGCATGGCTTAACCGCCATAACGAGAAGGATGTTGTGCTCGACAATAATATTACGGTTATAACCATTGCGCGCGAGTTTGGCAGCGGCGGTCATGAGATTGGTCAGCGGATTGCCAACGAACTCGGATGGTCTTTCATAGACCAGCAACTTATCAACAAGGTCGTGTGCGATTCGGGCTTGCCAACGTCGTTTATCGCTCAGTACGAGCAGAATATGTCGGTGTGGCAGCGCATCTGGAAGAATATGTGGATGGACAACATACAGCCGGTAGAGGAGAGCTTCTCGCCCGAAGACCGCCTGTTCGTGGCTCAGTCTAAGATAATCAGAGAAGAGGCGCAGAAGGGCGCGTGCGTAATAGTGGGGCGTTGTGCCAACTGGATTCTGAGAGATAGCCCTAACTGCTTCCATGTGTTTGTAACGGCTTCGATGCCGTTTGCCCGTCGCAGGGTTATGGAAGAGTTCAAGTACGAGGGTGAGAAGGCTTACGACGAGATTGTGCGCATAAATCAGGCTCGTGCAAACCATTACAATTACTATACAAACACACATTGGGGCGCGCCGAACAATTACGACCTATGCGTAAAGAGTTCGTCGCTCGGCATTGCAGGCGCGGTTACCGCCATAATGCGTGCTATTAAGAAATAATAATTGCAATTGACAATTGACTGTTGAAAGTTGAAATTTGAAAATTGAAAAAGGGTGGAATTTGGAATTGACAATTCATAATTCACAATTCAGAATTGACAGTTGACAATTGGTAGTTGAGAATTTATAGAGACTGGGAGGTTTGCGTATGGTTAGTTGCGACAAACCTCCCAGTCTTTATGGGGCTGTGATGTCTATTTTGTCTGCAGTATCAGCATTTCATAATGCTGTAAGACAAAATTTGCTATCCCGAACTGGCGTTTGAAAATTAATGGTCTCTCCAGAATGATGGAGTGAAGATTATCATCACGGCAAATATTTCGAGACGGCCAATAAGCATAAGTATCGAACTAATCCACAGCGTTGCGTCGGGCAGAGTGTCCCACGAGTAGGCCGGACCGCATTTGCCAAGTCCCGGACCTACGTTGCACAGCGATGTGATGGCTATGCTCTCGCTTTCCATAAAGTCCGTTCCGCAAAGCATCAGGGCTACTGTAGCCACAAGAATTATGGTAAAATAGAGGAAAACGAAGGCAAGAAGCTTTATTTTTGTTGAATTGTCGATAACCTGTGAGTCTATTCTCAACGGAAAGACTGCCGTTGGATGAAGCAGACGGTTAATCTCGTTTTTAACAAGTTTGAACAGCATCACAATGCGTACGCATTTCAGTCCGCCGGTGGTTGAGCCGGCGCACGCTCCCTGAATCATTATCAGCAGAAGGATAGGCCAGCATGCTTGCGGCCACAACATATAGTCGCATGTGGCAAAGCCAGTACTCGTCATGATAGACGTTACCTGAAACAGCGAATCTCTTATTGTCTGCTCCCAGTTTACGAATGTGTATTTTGATGGAATGAAGGTGAGCAGCAACGCAATTATTACGGTTGTGACAAGGATGCTCGTTGCGTACCACTTCAGCTCCTCGTTGTTGCGCAGAAACTTCAGGTGGCGTTTTACCATCAGATTATACATTAGCAGAAAGTTGCAGCCGCCAAGGAACATGAATACGATTGTTACGTATTCGCAGTAGATTGAGTTGAACTCGCCAAGGCTGCTTTGCTTTGTAGAATATCCGCCGGTAGATACGGTGCTGAGTGCGTGTGTAATGCTGTCGAAGAAGTCAATTCCGCCAAGGCACAGCAGAAGACAGTTCATGGCAGTAAGGGCGAGGTATATCGTCCACAGCCATTTTGCGGTGTTGCTTATTCGCGGTGTTATGCGTCCGTGGGTAGGACCTGTGGCTTCGGCAGAGAACAGTTTGATGTCGCCAACGCCGAAGGTTGGCAGAACGGCAACGGTAAACAGCACAATGCCCAGACCGCCAATCCATTGCGTGAGACTTCGCCACAGCAGTATGCCGTGTGGCTGACTGTTGATGTCGTTCATTATCGACGCACCGGTAGTGGTGAAGCCCGACATAGTCTCGAAGAAAGCCTTCGTCACGCTCGGAATGCTTCCGCTGAACAGATATGGCATCATTCCCACCAGCGTAAATACAATCCATGCAACCGACACGACGAAGTATCCGTCGCGGCGCGTCATCGTATTGTTCGATTTTCGTCCTATGAAAATAAGCGTGAGGCTTGTAGGGATTGTTATGATAGCCGTGTAAACAAAGGCCATGGCCGACGGTTCACCGTAGCATAGCGATACTACGGCGCAGATTAGCAGCCATATAGTCTCAAGGCATATTAGGTTGCCCATGAGTTTGGATATAAGCCTTATGTTTAGCATCTTTTATTTCTTGAAGTATTTTTCAATATTCTTAATCTTCATGTTTATGCAGAAGACAACGACCTTGTCGCTCGGTTCAATCTGCGTTGTTCCCTTAATCAGCATACCTTTTCCGGCTCTTACGAGTCCGCCGAGAGTCATACCCTTCGGCATACCGAGGTCTTTAACCTGCTTTTTCGTAATCTTCGAGCCCTCTTCTGCGCTGAACACCGCCACGTCGGCATTGGCGAGTGCAATCCATTTGAGGTTTGTCTTGTCGGCATCGAGCATTTCCTGATAGATATGGCTCGCCGTAATGGTTTTTTTGTTTATGAGCGTGCCGATGTCGAGGCTTTCTGCCATATTCAGATATTCGAAGTTGTCTACCATCGCCACCGTCTTCCTCACGCCGAAGCTCTTGGCTGTGAGGCACGCCAGAATGTTATGTTCCGAATTGCCGGTGAGGGCAACAAATGCCTCGATGTTCTGATATTCTTCCTTGAACTTGGAGATGTCGCGTCCGTCGCCTCTGAATATCATCAGACGGTCGTTGCTGATGTTCAGTTTCTGGTGCAGCTCATTTATGCGCTTCTCGTCAATCTCCACAATCTTGAAACGCATATATCCAGGGGCTTGCAGAACGGTGTGGTATGCCACTTTTCCGCCGCCCATGATGGCTATGTTCTTAACGTCGCGATAATCCTCCTTGCCAACCATTTGCTTTATGCGCGGAAGGTCTTGCTTGCTTGCCATGAAGTACACGATGTCGAGGTGTCTTATCATGTCGTCGCCGTGCGGAATTATCATCGAGCCGTTACGCTTTATTGCCACAACGTGGAACGGCATCTTCTGAATGCCGAGTTCCTTCAGCGAGGTGTCTATGATAGATGCGTTCTGTCTTACCTTTACGCCGATAAGCACCAGCGCGCCGTCTTCGACCTCCCACCATTGCCTAATCCAGCTTGTCTTGATGCTGTTGATAATCTCCTGACCGGCAAGCTGTTCGGGGTAGATGAGCGAACTTATTCCAAGTTCGGTAAACATCTCCTTGTACTCGTCTTGCATGTACTCGTAGTTGTCAACGCGCGCAATGGTTTTCTTTGCACCCAGCTTGTGCGCCATGGTGCAGCATGTTATGTTGTAATGTTCTTCTGTAGAAGTAGCAATGAAAAGATCTGCGTCAGCCACGCCAGCCTCTTTCAGACCTTTGATTGACGATGGCGAGATGTTGAGCGTAAGCAAGTCGAAGTTGTCGTCAAGTTCGCTGAGCTTGTCGGCATCCGAGTCCATCACGATTATGTCCTGTTCCTCTCTCGAAAGGAGTTCGGCAAGATGAATACCGATGGGGCTTGCGCCTGCTATTATTATTTTCATAAGCAGATGCTTTTTATTGTGTTAACTATATTTTCGACGTCTATTCCGACAAGATGCTGAAGTTCGCCGACCGTTCCGTGTTCAACAAAAGAGTCGGGCAGACCGAGTCGGATAACGCGGTTTGTGAATCCGTTGTCGCTAATGTATTCGAGAATACAGCTGCCGAATCCGCCGTTTCTCACGCCGTCTTCAATGGTTATGATGTTGTGGCAGTTCTCCAGAGCCTCTTTCAGAAGGTTGGTGTCGAGCGGTTTAAGGAATCGCATGTCGTAGTGGGCTATGTTCAGTTCCTTTCCGCTTGCCTTCGCCTCTTCTTCGACAATACTGATGGCTTTTTCGGCATTTATTCCGATAGGACCGAGCGACAGGATGGCGATGTCTTTGCCGTCCTTCATCTTTCTGCCCGTGCCTACTTTCACTTCCTCGAGCGGACATCTCCAGTCTATCTTCGAGCCTTTGCCGCGAGGGTAGCGTATCACGAATGCGCCCTTGTCGGGCAGTTGTGCCGTGTACATCAGTTTGCGCAGTTCGTGCTCGTCGTAAGGCGCGGCAATCGTCAGGTTAGGTATTGGGCGAAGGAACGCCAAGTCGAACGCTCCGTGGTGTGTCGGTCCGTCTTCGCCCACCAGTCCGGCGCGGTCGAGGCACAGAACCACAGGCAGATTCAGAATTGCAACATCGTGAATGATGTTGTCGTACGCTCTCTGCGAGAATGCCGAGTAGATGTTGCAGAAAGGCTGCAAACCATCCTTTGCCATTCCGCCCGAGAATGTTACGGCGTGACCTTCGGCTATGCCAACATCGAATGTACGGTCGGGCATCGCCTGCATCATTATGTTCATTGAGCAACCCGTAGGCATTGCAGGCGTTACGCCCACTATGCGCGGATTCTTCTCTGCCAGTTCGAGCAGCGTATGTCCGAATACATCTTGAAACTTTGGCGGCTGACCGTCGTTGCTGCTAACAAGACGCTCGCCTGTCTCGATGTCGAATTTGCCGGGAGCGTGCCATGTCGTGGCGTGCTTCTCGGCAGGCTCGTAGCCTTTTCCTTTTATCGTGTGGATGTGAAGCAGCTTCGGACCTTTCATGTCCTTTATGTCGTTCAGCACCCTTACAAGTTCCTCTATGTTGTGTCCGTCTACCGGACCTAAATATCTGATGTTAAGTCCCTCGAAGATATTCTGCTGGTTAGCCAGAAGAGCCTTCAGACTGTTGTTGAAGCGAATGATGCTCTTCTTGCGCGAATCGGTCATCAGTCCTGCGCTGTGAAGTGCGTTTGCCGCCTTGAATCTGAACTTGTTGTAGGTCGAATTAGTGTTCAGTTCGAGCAGATACTGCTTCATTCCGCCCACGCTTCGGTCTATGCTCATATTGTTGTCGTTCAGAATGATGAGCAGATTATTGTCCGATGACGAAACATTGTTCAGACCCTCGAAAGCCAGTCCGCCGCTCATTGCGCCGTCGCCGATAACCGCAACCACATGGCGGTTTTTGTTGTTGGTGTGTACGGCTGCCACCGCCATGCCCAAGGCTGCCGATACCGAGTTGGAAGCGTGTCCGCAAGTAAAACTGTCGTATTCGCTTTCCTCGGGACATGGGAACGGACGTATGCCCTTGAATTTTCTGTTAGTATAGAATCGGTCTTTGCGTCCTGTCAGGATTTTATGGCCGTAAGCCTGATGTCCTACGTCCCACACAATACGGTCGTATGGCGTGTTGAATGTATAATGAAGTGCAACGGTCAGTTCAACGACGCCAAGCGACGAGGCAAAGTGCCCCGGGTTGCGCGACAACTCGCTGATAATGTCATCTCGTAGTTCCTTGCATAGTTGAGGTAACTGTTCAACGTTTAGTTTACGCAAATCTGAAGGGTCGTGAATACCATCCAGAAGACTATGTCGTTTATTTTCTTCCATTTTATAAATATAGTGTGCAAAAGTACTAATATTTCTTATAAGTTGACTAACTTTGTGCTGTAAAATTATCGTTATGAAGTTACAGACCATAGTAGACAAGCCTGTTTCCGACTGGAAAATCGTTCCCCAATCAAACATTTTGGTACTTGGCTCGTGCTTTGCCGAGCGCGTAGGAGAGCATCTCGCCATATCGGGACTGAGTTGCGTAGTCAATCCCTTCGGAGTGCTTTACAACCCTGCAAGCATCGCCCGAATCATAGATATTGCCGCACGCGGAGAATATTCGCCGAGTATAATATTCGACGAGCGCAGGAGAGTGTGGTTCGACTATAATACCGATACCGAGTTGGAGTCACCTTCTGAGGAAAAATGCCGTGCCATCGTTCGGGATGCCTTCGGGATTCTTAGCAGTCAGTTTGCCAAGGCTGATGTCGTTATCGTTACATTTGGAACAAATCATGTTTATCTTAACGAAGGTACAGTCGTATCAAACTGTCACAAGCAGCCGTCAGGTTCTTTTTCTGAAAAACTTCTCGACGTTTCAGAAATCGAACGCCTTTGGAACGGAATCGTTTCTTCGAACCCCTCAAAGAAGTTCATCTTTACCGTCAGCCCTATACGATACCGCAAGTACGGATTTCACGAAAGTCAGTTAAGCAAGGCTACTCTGCTGCTTGCCGCCGATGCTGTTGTTGGCAGAAACTCAAACTGCTCGTAC
>R24__coassemble_186_pt1 | contig 45859 bp, 31 predicted proteins | sample R24__metabat2_low_PE_011 | metagenome-assembled genome bin R24 | reverse complement strand
GATTTCTCTCTGCCATACAGCACCGAGAAATCCTAATGACCGATTTGGGATAAAGTGGAGCGATTTAAAGAAAATTGAAATTGTAAGATATAATGGATTTAAAGAGTTCATTTGTTTTTATACAGTTCAGAATAAAGTAAAAACTCTGAAATTAGAGAATAGCATAAAAATCCAAGATGTGTCGGTAGAGAAGTTTGAAAGGTCTGTCAGATACTTTTCTGGTAACGAGAATATTCAAATATCTGTTGTTGATGAGGTCGAATACCCGCAGATTCCTTTTAACACTACTATTTCTGAGTCTTTTTTTCTGAATAGAAGACAGGAAAATACAGACGATAGCAAAATGAGTAAACCATTGGATGGAAAGTGCTATACAAAGAAGATGCCAGCTAGTGGTTACGATTATAATGAATTTATTTGTTTACTTTGTTGTTGGGGTATGATTCATGCTCTTGTGAGTCTTATTTTGACAATATACATAAGATGTAAATGCATTGTTTATTATGATATTACGGCAGCATGTGTTGTGTATAGTATTGTTGTGCTTGTCTGTATTATTATAGGCTACATGAAGGGAAATAAAAACCTGTATGTGGTTTTCAGAGTTGATAAGAATGGCGTATATCTTCATAACAGAGGTTATTATGCCATTACGTTAGACTGGGACGAGATAGAAAGAATAGAGTTGAATAGTGGTTATGATGAATATATTTTTTTCTGTACCTATGAAAAAAAAGTTTATCCGTTTAATATTTCATGTTTTTATAGTAAGAAGAACTATGGTCATCTTATAAGACTAAAAAGAATATTCAGAAAATATTCAAACAATAACAAACTTGAAATTAAAACCATAAATCTTGGTTCACCTCTCTATAATTCCAATTATCCCTTCTCTGAACAATATTTTCAGACTCAAAAACGAAAATATTGTAAATAATTGGTTAGAATTGTGTAATTTTGCACTCTGAAACAAACAAAAGACAGGATAAGCCTATGCCATTAAGATTGCCAGATAAATTGCCAGCCATAGAGCTGCTGAAAGAAGAGGGCATTTTTGCCATCGACGATATTCGTGCCAACTCTCAGGACATTCGTCCGCTGAAGATTGCGGTGCTCAACCTAATGCCGCTGAAGATTGTTACCGAGACCGACTTGGTGAGGGTGCTATCAAACACGCCACTTCAGGTTGAGATGAAGTTCATGAAGTTGCGCACGCACGAATCAAAGAATACATCTATCGAGCACATGGATGCCTTTTACGAATATTTCGACGAGACGTTCAGGGATAACAAGTTCGACGGTCTTATTGTTACCGGTGCTCCCGTCGAACAACTCGATTTCGAAGATGTTGAATACTGGGACGAGATAAAGGAAATCTTTGAGTGGTCTAAGACACACGTCACATCAACGCTCTACATCTGTTGGGCGGCGCAGGCTGGATTGTACTATCACTTCGGAGTGCCAAAATATCCGCTCGACAACAAAATGTTCGGCGTGTTCGAGCATGACATCAACAACACCAAAGACCCTCTGTTCCGCGGATTCGACGACCGCTTCTTTGCGCCGCACAGCCGCCACACTGAGGTCCGCCGCGAGGATATCGAGAAAGTGCCCGGACTGGAAATTATGTCGGAGAGCCGCGAGGCAGGCGTGTTCATCGTAAAAGCCAACGGAGGCCGCCAGATTTTTGTTACAGGACATCTTGAATATGCTCCGAACACGCTCGACGACGAGTATATCCGCGACCTCAGCAAGGGATTGAAGATAAAGATGCCGGTAAACTACTATCGCGACGACAATCCCGAACTCGGACCGATGGTTAGATGGCGCAGTTACGCCTATCTATTCTACAGCAACTGGCTCAACTATTACGTTTATCAGGAAACTCCATACAATTTGGAGGATATAAAATAAATGAAGAAAGCAAAATACATTGAACTCCTCTCTCCGGCAAAGAATCTTGAGTGCGGAATTGAGGCTATAAAACACGGCGCTGATGCAGTTTACATCGGCGCTCCGCGTTTTGGTGCCCGCGCAGGAGCAACAAACTCCATCGACGACATAAGGCAACTTGTTGAGTTTGCCCACATCTATCGCGTAAAGATTTACGTTACGGTAAACACCATTCTGCGCGACGATGAACTGAAGGATACCGAGGAGATGATATGGGAACTGTACAAGATTGGCGTAGATGCCCTTATTGTGCAGGATTTTGCACTTCTTAGCCTCAATCTTCCGCCAATTCCGCTGCATGCCAGCACCCAGATGGACAACCGCACACCCGAACAGGCAAAATTCCTTGCCGACCTCGGTTTTGAACAGGTTGTTCTGGCGCGCGAGCTTTCTATCGGCGAGATAAGCGAGATTCACAAGGCTACCGATGTGGCGCTCGAGGTGTTTGTTCACGGCGCGTTGTGCGTTAGTTACAGCGGCCAGTGCTACGTTTCGCAGCATTGCTACAACCGTAGTGCCAACCGTGGCGAGTGCGCCCAGTTCTGCCGCTTGGCTTTCGACATGATTGATGCCGACGGAAAGACGATTCACAAAGCCAAGCATCTGCTGTCGCTGAAAGATATGAACCAGAGCGAAAACCTTGAGGCTCTGATGGATGCCGGCGCGCGCTCGTTCAAGATTGAGGGCAGACTGAAGGATGCCAGTTATGTAAAGAACGTAACGGCTTACTATCGCCAGAAAATTGATGAGATTCTGAAGCGTCGCGACGAATATAAGCGCGCATCGAGCGGAACATCCGAACTTCAGTTCAAGCCCGTTGTGGCAAAAAGTTTCAACCGCGGATTCACAACATATTTTGCCAACGGCCGTCAGTCCGATATTGCATCAATCTACACGCCCAAATCGCTTGGCGAGATGGTTGGCATGGTAAAGGAGATTGGCCGCGGCGGCAGATATTTCTCAGTGGCAGGCATTGCATCGTTCAGCAACGGCGACGGACTCTGCTTTATTGATGAGAACGGCTCGCTTCAGGGCTTTAGGGTGAACAGGGTAGAGGGCAACCGCCTTTATCCGAAGAGTCCTGTTCAGGGCTTGAAGCAGCGCGTGAAACTATATCGAAACAGCGACCAAGAGTTCGAGAAACTATTGTCTAAAGATACGGCTGAACGCCGTCTGGCAGTAGATATGAAACTCTACGAAACATCCGGCGGATTCGCCCTCACGGCTACCGACGAGGACAACCAGAGCGTTACTCTCGTCTTCGACCGCGAGAAAGAACAGGCTCGTTCTCTGCAGGAAAACCAGATTCGCACGCAACTTGCAAAACTTGGAAACACGCCTTTCGCGCTCAAGAATCTCGAAATTGAGTTCTCCGACAACTGGTTCGTGCCGTCATCCGTTCTTGCCGAGTGGCGAAGACTGATAATTGATAAACTTCTGCAAGACAGACTTATAACTCATCCGCAGAACGTAAGCAAGAACGTAAGGGCAGAGAAGACCGACGCTCGCTTTCCGCTTCTGCCCGAGAAACTCGAAGGCGAATCGCATTGCAACTATCGTGCCAATGTGATGAACGCCAAGGCGATGGATTTTTACAAGCGTCACGGCTTTTCGGAGGTCGACTGGGCTTACGAACGCGAGCCTAAGAACGGCGCGGTGCTGATGATGTGCCGCCATTGCATAAAGTTTATGGAAGGCTGGTGCACAAAGCACGGAACACGCAAGTCGCCTTTCCGCGAGCCATATTATCTGCAATCGTCCGACGGCAGGAAGTTCCGCCTCGAATTTGATTGCCGAAACTGTAGAATGAACCTTCTTGAAGCATAACGTAATATGAAGTACCTCGTTTATTTTCTTGCGCTTGTAATGCTGGCATCGTGCCACCGCAAGCATATCGATGTTGCCGACATACAGGGATATGATGAGCAGACATTCGACTCGCTCTGCTTTGTCCGCGACCATCATTACTCGCAGAACTATAACTTCGAGGTGATAAAAGACTCTCTTGTGCTGAGGGCTGAACTTAACGACTCGTCGCAGGTTGCCGTTATTCGCAGGGGCGAGGATTTGGTTGTGGCTGATTATTTCCGCGCCACTCCCGAGATGCTTGCAAAAGACAGCGTCGACAGCATCTTCATAAAGGTGGCACACGACCAGATGACGATAGGTTGGGTTTCGGAGAACGACATGCTCGAAAAAGTCGTGCCTACCGACCCAATCTCGCAGTTCATTCACTTCTTTACGCATAGCAAGCGATATTATTTTCTTGTGATAATGGCAATGGGCATCGCCTTCTTCCTGTATCGCAAGTTTACCCGCCAGAGAATCAAGATAGTTCATTTTAACGATATCGACAGCTTCTATCCAACGCTGTTGTGCCTCGTAATAGCCACATCTGCAACCATCTACGGAAGCATTCAGCGGTTCTTGCCCGAGCGGTGGATTGACTACTACTATCATCCTACGCTCAATCCGTTCGAGATGAGCGACATACTCTTCGCCTTCCTTATTTCGGCATGGCTTATTCTAATCTGCGGACTGGCTTTGCTCGACGACCTCAGCCATCAGCTTGGGCGAAGCGAGTTGCTGTCGTACCTCTTCACCTTGGCAGGCGTATGCGTGGTTCTGTATATGTTCTTCACCATCAGCGTTTATTTTTACGTTGGATATGCCTTCTATGTGGCATACGTCTTCTTCGCAATTCATCGGTATTGGTTCAGAAACAGAAGTCGGTTTTATTGTGGAAGATGCGGCGCGAAGATGCATAAAAAGGGCGTTTGTCTACATTGTGGTGCGATAAATGAATGATTCCTTGGCTTTTCGATAATAAAAATGTATATTTGCCCAATAGGTAATAAACGACGAATATAAATATTATAACCCATGTTACGTATTGTCAGAGTGATTATTGCAACGGTGTTTTTTGCATTGGTCACACTTTTGTTTTTTGATTTTACAGGGACGATGAGCGGAGTGGCTGGTTGGATTCCGAAAATCCAGTTTTTGCCGGCTGTTCTTGCCCTAAACCTTTTGGTGGTGGCGATACTTGTTGTCCTCACGCTTGTGTGCGGACGCATTTATTGTAGTGTTATCTGTCCGTTGGGCATTTTTCAGGACGTGGTTTCGTGGCTTCACGGCAAGTTCAAGAAGAACCGTTTTGCCTACAAGCCCGAGATGAAGGTTATGCGCTACGGCTTCCTCATTCTTTTTGTGGCAACGCTGCTTCTTGGCTTTGGCTCTATAGCCGGAATAATAGAGCCATACAGCGCGTTTGGCAGAATAATGTCGAACATCTTCCAGCCGCTTTACATTCTTGGCAACAATGCCTTGGCAGATGTGGCAGAGAAGAACGACAGCGTTATGTTCTATCACGTTGATTTGTGGTGGATTAAGTCGCTCGCCGTATTCATTATAGCCGTTGCAACATTCTTGATTGTCAGCCTGATAGCATGGATTGGCGGCAGATTGTATTGCAACACCGTCTGCCCAGTCGGAACGATGCTCGGCTTCCTTTCGAGATTCGCTTGGTTCAAGCCTGTGATTGATGCCGACAAGTGTAACAAGTGCGGACTATGTGCCCGAAACTGCAAGTCGCAGTGCATCAACTTCAAGGAACACGAGATTGATTACAGCCGCTGCGTTGCCTGCATGGACTGCATCGGAAAGTGTCACAAGAGCGCCATCAGCTTCTCTCATCCAAAGAAGGCTCAGAATGATGAGGCTGAGAATGTTGATACGTCTAAGCGCGCTTTCATAGCAACGGCGGTTACTTTGGCATCGGCATCGGTTATCGAGACCCAGGCAAAGAAGGTAGACGGCGGACTTGCCGTTGTTGAGGACAAGGTTGCTCCAACCCGAAAGACTGCCATTACTCCTGCTGGCTCTGTAAGCGCAAAGAACGTTCAGCAGCATTGCACCGCCTGCCAGTTGTGCATCACGGCATGTCCTAACGGCGTGCTACGTCCTTCAACAGACATAGAGTCATTCATGCAGCCGCAGATGTCTTACGAGCGCGGATATTGCCGACCTGAGTGTACGCGTTGTGCCGATGCCTGTCCGGTAGGTGCAATAAAGCCGATAACCGTAGAGGAGAAGAGTTCAACGCAGATTGGTCATGCCGTGTGGATTAAGAAAAACTGTATTCCGCTTACCGACGGTGTTGAGTGCGGCAACTGTGCCCGCCATTGTCCGTCGGGAGCAATAATGATGGTTCCTTCAGACGAGAAGGACGAGACATCATTGAAGATACCGGCTATCGATACCGAAGTCTGCATAGGCTGCGGTGCTTGTGAGAATCTGTGTCCTGCGCGCCCATTCAGCGCAATATATGTTGAGGGACACGAAGTTCATCGTACAATCTAATTTTTCAGAAAGGCTATGGCACAGAAAATAAATCGCCGTCGATTCTTGAAACTGTTCGGGGCTGGCTCGGCAGTTTTGACGGCATCGTTATATGGCTGCGACAACAAGGCGCAGAAAACGGTAATGAAAGAGAAGGCGCCGGGCGACGTTCCGACCGACAAGATGACGTATCGCGTAAATCCGAAGACGAAGGACAAAATCTCAATCCTTGGCTACGGAATGATGCGCCTGCCAAACATCGAGCAGAAGGCGTCGAAGGACGGAAAGCCAACCGAGTCGGTAATAGACCAAGAGCAGGTTAACCGCTTGGTTAAGTATGCTCTCGACCACGGAGTTAACTACTTCGACACATCGCCTGCCTATAGCAAGGGACATTCAGAAGAGGCTACCGGCATTGCCCTGAAAGCCAGCGGATACGACCGCTCAAAATATTTCGTGGCAACAAAGCTGAGCAACTTCTCGCCCGACACATGGAGCCGCGAGGCTGGCATAAAGATGTATCACGACTCAATGAAGTATCTTCAGGTCGATTATATCGACTATCTGCTTCTGCATGCCGTTGGCGGCGGTGGAATGGAGAACTTCAACAAAAGATACATGGACAACGGAATGCTCGACTTCCTTGTTGCCGAGCGCGAAGCCGGAAGAATAAAGAATTTGGGCTTCTCTTATCATGGCGACATTGAGGTGTTCGACTATCTGCTGGCAAATCACGACAAGTACAAGTGGGACTTTGTGCAGATTCAGCTTAACTATGTAGACTGGCTTCATGCCAAAGAGACAAATCCGCGCAACACCAATGCCGAATATCTCTACAACGAGCTGAAGAAGCGCAACATTCCGGCAATTATAATGGAACCGCTGCTTGGCGGACGACTGAGCAAGCTGCCAGACCATGTGGTTGCCCGACTAAAGCAGCGCAGACCAGAGGACAGCGTGGCTTCGTGGGCTTTCCGCTATGCAGGACATCACGACCGCGTGCTTACCGTTCTGAGCGGAATGACGTACATGGAGCACTTGCAGGACAATCTGTGCACCTTCAGTCCGCTTGTAGACCTTACGCCCGACGACCTCGACTTCCTCGAGGAAACGGCAAAGCTCATCGTTTCGTACCCTACGGTTCAGTGCAACGACTGCAAATACTGCATGCCATGTCCTTATGGTATCGATATTCCTGCTATCTTTGTGCACTATAACAAGTGCGTAAACGAAGGCAACGTGCCAAAGGATGCCCGCGACCCTAACTACGCAAAGGCTCGAAAGGCATTCTTGGTAGGCTACGACAGAGCCGTGGCAAAGGTTCGTCAGGCCGACCATTGCATTGGCTGCGGACAGTGTGCTCCGCATTGCCCACAGAATATAAACATTCCAGAAGAACTGCACAGAATAGACGGCTTCATAGACCGTCTGAAGCAGGGAATCTTGTAACAATAAAAAAATCAGAAAGATATGTTTGGATTAGGAACTCCCGAGTTGATATTCATCGCCCTCGTTGTGCTGCTGCTTTTCGGCGGCAAGAAGATTCCGGAGATGATGCACGGACTTGGCAAGGGTGTACACAGTTTTAAGGAAGGAATGAAGGGCGAGGACTCTTCGACAGACGACAAGAAGGAATCAAAAACAGAATAGCATCGTGGCTGAAAAGGAAACGATGACTTTTTGGGAACATCTCGACCAGTTGCGCGGAGTTATTGTCCGCGCAGTGGTTGCGGTGTGCCTTTTTGCTGTGGCTGCCTTCTTCTTTAAGGAAGAACTTTTCGACATTGTGCTTGCGCCAAAGCAGAGCACTTTCATTACATTCAGGCTCTTGTCGCGCATCAGTCCGATAGAGCCATTCTCCGTCAATCTGATAAACACCGGACTTGCCAGTCAGTTTATGATTCATGCCAAGGTAGCGCTCTATGCCGGCGTGTTCTGCGCCGCTCCATATATGCTCTATCTTGTGTTCAGTTATGTGTCTCCGGCGTTGTATGCCAACGAGCGCAGATATGCCGTCGCGCTGGTAGGTTCGGGTTATGCCATGTTCATCATCGGTACGGCGTTGGGATATTTCCTCATCTTTCCGTTCACCGTAAGGTTTTTGGGCGACTATCAGGTTAGCCAAGACGTGCCGAACCTTATCACGCTCGAATCGTATATCGAGACCTTCATGATGCTCAATCTGCTGATGGGCGTGGTATTCGAGATTCCGATTCTGTGCTGGCTTCTTGCCAAGTTCGGACTTCTTAAAGCCGCCTTCATGAGGCGATACCGCCGTCATGCCATTGTTATCATCTTGGTTGCGGCAGCCATCATCACACCAACAACCGACGTGTTTACGCTTCTGCTCGTTTCGGTGCCAATCTTGCTGCTTTACGAGGCAAGCATAGTCTTGGTTTCTTGCACAAGTAAAAAATAATGATTACATTTGCGTCCGACAAACTTTAATCATTATCATGTTTTTATGAAAAACCTAAAATTCTTAGTATCCGTTCTGTTGATGGGAGCGGTTGCGATGCAGTCCGTAGCACAGGATTGCTGCAAGAAGAACAAGCGTTTACAACTTACAAAAGAGGCGGCTGCGTTGCTCGCCAATCTGAAGAAATCTCCTGCCAAGGGGGTGATGTTCGGACATCAGGACGATACGTTCTATGGCGTTACATGGGCTTACGAGAAAGACCGAAGCGATATCAAGGACCTTACGGGTGACTATCCGGCGGTTATGGGGTTTGAACTGGGCTGGCTCGAGAAACCCGATACGATGAACCTCGATTCTGTACCTTTCGCCAAGATTCGCGAGGAGGCGATAAAGCAATACGAGCGCGGCGGAGTGGTTACTATAAGCTGGCATCCCGACAATATTGTTACAAAGGCTACGAAGAGCGCGTGGGACGTGAGCCGAAACGATGTGGTTATGAATATTCTGCCATACGGCTACTATCATGAGGAGTTTATGCAGCAGCTCGACCGCGTTGCCGATTTCTTGGCTTCGATTAAGACGAAGGACGGCGTGAAAGTGCCGATAATCTTCCGTCCTTGGCACGAGAATTCGGGCAGTTGGTTCTGGTGGGGCGAGAAGTTGTGCACAAAAAAGCAATATCAGGCTCTGTATATCATGACTCAGCAGGTTATGAACAAGCACGGACTCGACAATCTTATCTGGGCTTACTCGCCGGGCATCGAGGCTATGGGCAACAAAGAGAAGTTCCTTGAACGATATCCGGGCGACGAATATGTTGATTTGCTCGGCTTCGACGGCTATCAATGGGGCACGGAAGAAGAATACAAGCAGATTCTGGGCAAGAACCTTCCGATGCTTGTTGAGGTAGGAAAGGAGCACGACAAGGCCGTGGCGATAACTGAGATGGGCTTCGTAAGTATTCCGACGGCAGACTGGTGGACTCGGGTGGTTAAGCCTTTCATCGACGAGAATCCGGTTTCGTACCTGCTTGTCTGGCGCAACTACAAGAAGGAGTATTTCGCGCCTTATCCAAAGCAGACATCGGCAAAAGATTTTGTCAAGTTCTACAAGGCAAAGAACACGCTCTTCAGCCGCGAGGCAAAACAACTTGAATTGTATAAGTAGTTTAGAATGATTTTATAAAGCAATACCGCGCTCCGAGGATTCTTTCTTCGAAGCGCGGTATTTGTTTGTTTGATTTCTTTTTGCAGCCTTCGGGTTTCCTTCGGGATGCGTTCGGGTTTTTGAAAACAGAAACGCGCCCGAGGAGTTGTTTCCTCTCGGGCGCGTTAGTTAAAGTTTGGTTGGTTAATTTGTTACTTGAAAATTTTCTTTGTTTCGCCGTTTGCGTTAAGGATGTATATTCCGCTTGGAATGTTTAGCGAGTTAATGTCGAACTCGCCAGTTGCAACAATCTGTCCGGCAGCGTTGTAGAGAACTGCCTTGTTGCCGCTTACGCCAAGTTTAACTGTCTTTACGCCGGTTGTTTCTGCAACCTTGTAATAGATGGTTATTGATGCAAACAACTGCTTGTTCTTACCGTTTTTATCAACATCTTCTGTTGTAATCTTTGAGTTGTCGAACTTCATTACGATGTTCTTTGTAGCCTCAATGTCGGTAACCGTTGCCTTAACAGGCTTTTGTCCGCTTGTGCCGCCCGGGAATGTAACGGTGCTTGCAAGCTTGTTGTCTTCTGTGCCATCAACATAAACTCCGATGAGGTCGATAGAGCGGTCGGCCGTTGCCGATTTGTTGTTGCTGTAGCCCTCAAGTTCGATGCCTGTGATGATGTATCCCTGGTTTACGGAAAGAACAATCTGGTCGTTAATGTTAGTTCTTATTTTAAGATAACTGCCGCTTGGCGATGCTGTAAGTTCGCCGTTTTCGCCTGCTGTGAACGATGTTCCGACAAGTTTATCCTTGTCGGCAGAAGGGTAGTGCGAGCCGTCGATAATCTCGAGGTGCTCAGCATTCTCGTCAACCTCAACAACCTCGGCTGTGTATACAGGAGCGTGCGATGTTGTCTTTGTTGCGTATGTGCTTCCGTCAACGCCCAGATAGTCGGCAAGGTTGTAGCCCAGGTGAGGTGGCTGGTTGTAACTTGCGTTCTGCCAAGCAACAGCCATGCGGTACTGGTGGTCTTGCATCAGACAAGGCACTTTGTACTCGGTTTCCTCGGGAGTTGAGAAAATCATTATCTTGAATGTCTTCGAAGACAAGTCGCCGTTATACTGATACATCACGATTTCCTCGCGCCAGTCGCCGAACAAATCGGCCTGAATGCATGGCGTAGCCTTTGTCGTGTTGCAAGTCTGAGGGTCGCCGTGCGATGTGAACAGCTGGAACACGCTGTTGCCTTTTGAAGAAGTGTTGTAGGTCAGGATTCGTGGATAACTTTTATATGTATGATCTTTGTCGTAGCATCCGTCGAAAGTCTGGTCGTAAGGATCGCCAGTCCAGTAGATGCGGAAGTTGCAGTCTGGCTTGCTTGAGCCAAGAACTGTTCCGTCGGTGCATGAGCGTATGTTGTTGTCGGCAGACGACCAGAACTCGAATCCGCGGTTTGCTGGAATGTAGTCGGCTGCCAGTCCGCGACTGTTATCCTTGCTGCTTTCTGCGCTGAATATCAGCTCGCCTGTTGTTCCGTCGTGAACATCGTAGCCGAAAGGCGATTCTTCGTGAGGCATCATAACCTCAAGACCCGGACGGTCTGGGCATAGGTCGGCAACATGAAGGGCATCGCCGTGACCTTTTCCGGTTGAGCACATCAGTCTACCGTCGTGGCCGATGGTTGCGCCGCCTGTAATTATGTCGTCCAGTCCATCGCCGTTAACATCGGCAACGCTGATGCCGTGAACGCCCTGTCCGTAACTCGAACTGCCTGTTCCGCTTGCCAAGAGGCTGTTGTTGGCATTGTAAGTCTGCCAAGAACCTTTAATGCCAGAGTGCAGCCAGCGTGTTTTCAGTTCTGTTCCGTTCCAGTCTACAGCCCACAGGTAGCAGTAAGTGTAGTAGCCTCTCTGCATAATGGCAGAAGGCAGTTTGTTTGTTCCGTCAAGATGGGCAACGGCAGCGTTATATCTCTCGCCGCGGTTGTAGTTTGTGCTCTTTCCGGCAACGCTTTCCCAGTCGGCATACGTCATGTCGGCGTTGCCTGTTGTACGCGCACGGTTTGGACTGTACCAGATGGTGTGCATAGCCTTTCCCGTCTCGCCGTTGAATACGGTTAGAAGTTCCTCTCCGCCAGTTACATGACCGTTTGAGTTAAGATATATCTTTGTATTGTTTATGCCCTTTATTGCAGCATCGGTTGCAGCCGCCGAAACATAGTTTCCGGCTGCGTCGGTAGAACCCGGAGCAGTCTTGCAAATCATTTCAGCCTTGCCGTCGCCGTCGAAGTCGTAAACGAGGAACTGGGTATAGTGGTTTCCGGTACGGATATTCAGTCCGAGGTCTATGCGCCACATAAGCGTGCCGTCTGCCTTGTATGCATCTATCACGCAAGGCGATGTGTATCCGCTGGTTCCGTTGTCTTTGGAGTTGTTAGGCATCCATTTCAGAACGTACTCGTATTCGCCGTCGCCGTCGAGGTCGCCAACCGACATGTCATCGGGAAAATAATAGCCCTTGCTTCCGACAGAGTTGGCCTGAGCATCCGGGCGGCTTACGTTGAATGATGTGAACATGTTGTTCCATGCCTTGGTCTCGGCCGATTCCTTAACCGCGCCGTTTACGATGCACTCAACCTTGTAGGTTGCGCCTTCCACTCCTTCCTTGTCGAGGAAGTTTGTCTTTGTTGTGATTGGGGTTGTGTTCAGCAGAGTTCCGTTTCGGTACACGTTGAACGCCATTTGTGCGTCGTCGCCCTTCAGCGAACGCCACGAAACAAGAATTCCGTTAGAAGCCTTTACGGCAACTGGTGCTCTGTTTAGTTTTTCTTCAACTTGTTGTGCCTGTGATAGTTGTACTCCACCGAGCAGTAAGGTTGATAGCAAAATGCTTTTAGACAATTTGTATTTCAGGTTCATAAATTAAATAAATGTAGTTAAACAATTTCATCGCAAAAATAATTAAAATATTATATTATTATTAAAAAGAGATTCGATTTATTTGTGCGTATCAAAAAAAATAGGGTATTTTTGCCACTTAATCAGTGTTATTGTGCTTATGCTTGTGAACGCAAACGGAAATGTACTAATTGCAGAAATAGAATAAATAAATTTTATATATCAATAAATTTTAGGTAATAAAACATGTCTAACAAATTGAAAAGATTCCGCGCTATGCTGTTATTCGTAATGGCAATGATATCGCTTAGCGTATCAGCGCAGACTGTTTCAGGTGTAGTCAAAGACCAGACAGGTGAGCCTATCATTGGTGCCAACATTCTTGAGCAGGGCACCACAAATGGTACTATCACCGATTTGGACGGAAACTTCACTCTGAGATTATCAGGTAACAAACATCTGCTCGAGATTTCGTATGTAGGTATGAAGTCTAAGACCGTAGATGTAAAAGGAAAGACTAAGATTGAGGTAACCCTTGAGGATGACTCTAAACTGGTTGACGAGGTTGTCGTTATTGGTTACGGAACAGTTAACAAGCGCGACCTTACCGGCTCGGTAGGTTCGGTTAGTGCAAAGCAGATTGGCGAGTTGCCTGTGGCTTCGGCTTCTGAGGCTCTTCAAGGAAAACTTGCCGGTGTATCTGTTACTACAACCGAGGGTTCGCCAGATGCCGACGTTAAGATTCGCGTGCGTGGTGGCGGTTCGTTGTCTCAGGATAACTCTCCGCTCTATATCGTAGACGGATTCGAGGTTTCTTCTATCTCAGACATCGCTCCTTCGGATATCGAGAGCATCGATGTATTGAAAGATGCCTCTACTACTGCAATCTACGGTGCTAAGGGTGCTAACGGTGTTATCATCGTAACAACAAAGAGCGGTCGTGCAGGCAAGATTGATGTGAATTTCGGTGCATCTTTCGGTATAAAGAAGGCTCGCAAGTTGGTTAAGGTGATGGACCCTTACAACTATGCTTACTATCAGTACGAACTTGGTTCGACTGACTACGGAGACTTTGACGACCTTGAAATCTGGAAGTCTATAAAGGGCGAGGATTATCAGGATAAGATTTTCGGCAACGTCGGAACTCAGAACCAGTACAACCTTAGCGTGAGCGGTGGTAACGAGCTGGTTAAGTTCAACGTAAGTTACTCTCACAATGGTGAGAACAGCATCATGAAGTCATCATCATTCCGCAAGGATAACGGTAACGCCAAGCTGAACTTCAAGTTTACAAAGTGGCTGTCGCTCGACTTGAACGGTCGCATCAGTTACCAGAAGGTTAAGGGTTTGGGCTCGGGTGCAGATACAAACGAGAGTAACGCTGCAAACTCAATCGTTGCAAACTCGGCTCGCTTCCGTCCAATCAATCCGCTTGCTGCTGATGACGATGATGAATCAAGCACTTCATCACAGAAGAATCCTTACGAGCGTTTGGTTGCAACTTACAAGACTAAGACAAAGTTCCAGCGCAGTTTCAGCGCAGGTCTTGTTGTTAAGCCAATCAAGGATTTCACACTTCGTTCTGAACTCGGCTATACTTGGACTGATACTGACACCGACCAGGTTTGGCTCGAGGATGCAACTCAGAATTCAAGCTATGGCGATTTCGGTTCTCCACAGTCGTTCATTGGTCGTGTTGATGCCAAGACTTGGAAGAACGCCAACACCATTACTTACGACAACAAGAAGTTGTTTGGCGGTCGCGACCGCATTAACGTGCTTGTTGGTCAGGAGTGGAGCAGTGCACAGGAGATAGAGACTCAGAATGTTCGCACTCAGTTCCCTCACGGATATTCATTCGACAATGTTCTTGACAATCAGGACAAGGGTGTTGCAAAGACTCCATACAGATATGAGAGTCCTGATGAGAATATGTTCTCATTCTTCGGTCGTCTGAACTATACTCTTAACGAGAAGTATCTTCTTACACTCACAATGCGTGCCGATGCTTCGAGCAAGTTTGCCGAGGGCAACAGATGGGGCTACTTCCCATCAGCAGCCTTTGCATGGCGATTGAGCGAGGAGAAGTTTATGGCAGGAACACGCGACTGGCTGTCAAGCCTTAAACTACGCTTGAGTTACGGTACTGCTGGTAACAATCGTATTCCGTCAAACTCAGTCTACACAACTTATTCTGCTGCAAATGCAACGGCTTATGCACCTTATTTTACTGAGAACGGTAAGGAAAGTTCAAAGTCTATGCTCGAGCACGCAACAACTCTTTCTAACGAGAAGTTGAAGTGGGAGACAACAATCACTCGTAACATCGGTATCGACTACGGATTTGCAAACAACCGCGTTTCTGGTACATTCGACCTTTATTGGAATACAACAAAAGACCTTCTGATGAAGACTGCCATCGCCGGTTCATCTGGTTACACAATGCAGTATCAGAACTTCGGTCAGACATCTAACAAGGGATTCGAGTTTACTGTTAAGGCTCAGATAGTTGACAAGAAGGATTTCGGTCTTGAGTTTAACGGAAACGTATCGTACAACCGCAACAATATTGACAAACTTGCTCTTGACAGCCCATGGCAGAGTAGCAACTGGTCGGGCTCAACACTCAGCAAGTACGAGGACTTCCGCGTTGAGGAAGGCGGCAGACTTGGTGAGGTTTGGGGCTATAAGACAAACGGCTTCTACACTGTTTACGACCCAGAGACAAATCCAAACGGCGAACTTGTTCGTAACGCATCTAACACAGCATGGGTTCTGCGCGACGGCGTTAAGGACAATAGTGCAAGCATCACCGGCGGTAACTATTATCCAGGTGGCTTGAAGCTCCAGTGCGACGAGAACGGAACTCCTGTTAAGCAGCGTTTGGGCAACACCGTGGCTCCTTGGGCAGGCGGTTTCGGCTTCAACGCTCGTTACAAGCAGTTCGACTTCACACTTTATTGCAACTACTCGTTCGGCAACCAGATTGTTAACGGTACTAAGCTTGCAACAAGCTTCTACAGCGGTTCAGCCAAGGGCTATAACCTTAACAGCGATTTCAACATTGCAAACCGCTACACTTGGATTGACCCTGCAACAGGCTACAATCTTGCAAATCCATCGTCTGAGGTTTTGGCTTACTACGGCACAACCGACGTAATTCAGAGCCGTCTTAACGAGATTAACAAGGGCGCATCAATCTACAATCCATGTGCCGTATCAACAATCCAGCTTATCGACACAGCTGTTGAGGACGCTTCGTTCCTCCGCATCCAGAACATCACATTGGGCTACTCGCTGCCAAAGAGCGTAATCCGCAAGGCTCACATGAGCAACGTACGCTTCTATCTTACAGGATATAACCTGTTCTGCTTCACAAACTACTCAGGTGCCGACCCTGAGGTTGATACAAGCAGCAAGAAGAATGCAATGTGTCCGGGTATCGACTATGCTGCTTATCCAAAGAGCCGTTCATACGTTCTTGGCGTGAATGTTTCATTCTAAAGAAAAATTCAAGAGATGAAAAATATTTTTAAAGCAATAATATTAGGTGCAGGTGTTGTGTCTGCCGCTTCATGTTCTGATTTTCTTGATCAGACATCGCCTTCGGAGATTACGACACAGACTGCATGCGAGAGCGCAGAAAATGCAAATCTCATACTAAACAAGGTTTACGGCGAGTTGACCAAGGGCGAGACTTACACTCAGTATGTAAGCATGCACTGGGCTACAAACTCAGACATCGAACTTATCGACGGTTTGGGCGAGGGCAACGTAAGCAACACAACGAGCGAGCGCGGTAACATGAACTATAACGCCAATCCGGGATGGGGAAACCTTTCAAAGGGTTGGAACGCAATGTTCTCAGCCATTGAGTATGCAAACATGCTTGTTGATGGCGTAAACAGCAGTAGCGCAGCTGGCGGAAACAGCGACGAGGCTGTGGCTTTGCGCCGTTACAGAGCCGAGGCAAAGGTTCTTCGTGCAATGGTATATCTCGACCTTACTCGTGTGTTCGGCGATATTCCATTCAAACTGAATGCAACAAGCCCTGAGAACGTTTATCTTGGCAAGACCGACCGCGACGATATCTACGACGCTCTCATCAGCGATGTTGAAGGCGCAATAGATGACCTTCCATGGGCTGGCGAGAATGGTCTGACAACCGAGCATGCCAACAAGGGATTTGCTCATGCCGTTGTTGCTCAGCTCTGCCTTACACGCGCTGGATGGGCAATCCGCGAGCAGGCAAAGAGTGGCTACGAGACAGCTGCCGAGAACTCAGATGCAAAGTATCCAACACAGCGTTGCGACGAGTCTACTCGCAAGGCTATGTATCAGAAGGCTGGCGAGCATCTTGCAGCTATCATCAACAGCGGAAAGCACAAACTTAACCCTTCGTTTGCCGACGAGTGGTACAAGGTTAATCAGCGCGAACTTGACACTCAGTATCAGGAGAATATCTTTGAGATTCCAGATGGACTTGGCAAGTCGAGCGAACTTGGCTACACCATCGGTGTTCGTATAAACGGTGCTTCAACAGCATTCGGCGCAAAGGGTAACTCGTCTGGTAAGGTTAAGCTTACTGCACCTTTCTTCTGGTCGTTCGACAAGAAAGACCAGCGTCGCGACATCACTTGTGCAACATACGAGATGAAGGAAGAGAACGGCATCCTGAAAGAGAACATGCAGGGCAACAAGCCTTTCGAGATTTATGTTGGAAAGTGGGATGTAAGAAAGATGAACGAGGAGTGGCGCTCTGTTGCCCTCAACGCAGGTAATGCAAAGTGGATGAGCGGTATCAACGTAATCCGTATGCGTTATTCTCAGGTATTGCTGATGTATGCCGAGGTTGCAAACTACCTTAACGGCAATCCTGATGCAGGCGTTGCAGGATGCAGCCTTACAGCTCGCGAGGCTCTTGGTCAGGTTCATACACGCGCCTTTGCCGAGGCTGACAAGGTTAATGCTCAGAGCTACGTCAACGACCTTACTGCCGATAACTTCTTCAGCGCAATTGTAGACGAGGATGCTTGGGAGTTGGCAGGTGAGGGCTTCCGTAAGTTCGACCTTATCCGCTGGAATCTTTTGAGTTCAAAGATTGATGAGTTCAAGGCATCTTACACAAATGCAGTAAAGGCTGGCAACGTTTATCCAAAGAAGCTGTACTTCAAGTACAACAAGGTAAGCAAGGACGACAGCCGTTACGGTTGCGAGTGGTGGCAGATTGACATGAGCAGCGTTCAGTGGTATGCAGAGCCAGAGGATGTCGAGACTGGCGGCTGGGAGTCTGTTACATTCTGGGGCGACGAGGATGTCAACAAGTCTGACAAGCAGAAGAATATCAACACTTATCTGCCATTCATCAGCGCAGGTCTCAACTCTACAGTAAAGAACAGATATCTGCTGCCAATCGGCTCAACAACAATTTCTGAGTCGAACGGCTCTTTGCACAATTCTTATGGTTACAGTGACTAATAAAGAAACACAGAGAAAACAATGAAGAATTTTAAGAATATGGTTATGTCGGGAGCAGTTGCGCTCCTGACAGCCACAAGTTTCATAGCTTGTACAGACGGCAACGACTGGGAGGTTGATTCTTCCTACGACCGTCTGTTCCACAGCACACAGTCGTCGCTGAGCGTTACGCCTACGGCAACGACAGCCGAGGTGTCTTTCGGCAAGACTCCAAACACAACTTACTACATCATGCAGGTTTCAAAAGATTCTCTGTTCGATGGTGTTGACGAGTCTGCCATCGTTATCAAGACATTCGGCGAGGACGGCTCTATAACAACAACTCCTTACACTCTGACTGGCTTGGCTGGCGACACAAAGTACTACTTCCGTATGAAGGGACGCTACGTTCCGCAGAATGTGCCTGCCGGTGCTGAGGCTTGTCCTAACAATCAGCCAAAAGAGTCTCATTGGGTTTATCTTAAGAAGTTCTCTTTCAAGACTAAGGCAGAACAGATTTTCAATGCCGTTACCGATGAAGACCGCGACGAGACAACAATCCACCTTAGCTGGACTCCAAACGCAGAGGTTACGAACATCGAGGTTCTTAATGGCGATGAGGTTGTGCAGAATATTCAGGTTTCAGATGAGGCTAAGCAGGCTGGCGAACTCACCGTTGCCGATTTGACTCCGTCTACATTCTACACATTCGTAATCTATAATGCCGATGCAAAGCGCGGAACAGTTTCAGCAACTACAGCAGATGCAAGTCCGGCTGCCGAGTACAAGTTTACTTGCACAGGCGATCTTGATGCCGACCTCAAGGCTGTTGCTGCCAAGGCTGCTGCCGACGGCAAGACAAGCTACAGCGTAACTGCCATCATCAAGGGCGGAACAACTGTCGATTTAAAGAGCCTTTCTGACGAAGGAACAGATGCTAATCTGGTTATCCCAAGCGGAATGTCTGTTACATTCTTCGGAGGTGCTGGCGCAGTTCCAACTATTAACTTCGTAAAGACAATGGATATCGCTGGTGCTCACAGCAGCATCACATTCCAGAACCTTAATGTAGTTGGTACTGGCTATTTCATCAACCAGAGCAACGCAGGTAGCGTGTCTGAACTTAACATCATCGACTGTAAGGTGAGGGGATTCAAGTCTAACACATTCTTGCGTATCCAGAGTGCTTCTGTAAGCATTTCTAAGATTAACGTTAAGAACAGCGTCTTTACAGAGTGCGGTAACAACTATGCATTCTTCGATTTGCGTAACGGCTCTACTTCTGAGGTAAGCATCGAAAACAGCACATTCTACAATCTTTGTACTAACGGTAAGGGCTTAATCTTGTCATCTGGCAAGAACTTCAGTTCTGTCGAAATCCGCAACGTTACATTCTACAACGTATTCGGAAACAACCAGTACTTTATCGACTTTGGTTCTGGCTACGGAGCTACAAACTTTGTAATCGAGAACTGTTTGTTTGCAAAGAGTGCAGATGATGTAACAAAGAACATTCGTTCGGCTGTAAATCCAACGGTAGTCAACAGCTGGACAACAACAACTTGGGCTAAGACAATCAAGGGCGCTGAGGCTCTCGGTCTTGACGATGCAGCTGTGTTCAAGAATGCTGATGAGGGCGACCTCACAATTATCAACAGCAGCGTAGCGTCAAAGAATGTCGGCGACCCACGCTGGATTGTAGCAGAGTAATTACACTTCTGACGTAAAAAATAAAGGACAAGTCTTTCGGGGCTTGTCCTTTTTTTGATTATAAAAAACAGAATGATTTAGTGAGAGACGTTGTCTCGATATCCGACCTCAGTAAAATGATTATTCTCCCAAAAACTTCCTTACAACCTCGGTATATTCAGCCTTGTGCATCATGTATGAGCGGGCGTGGACGGCATCCTTGCCAATCCATAAGGCTTTTGGCTCGGGCTTGGCTTTGTAAAGGAGATAGACCATCTCTGTTGGTACAAACGTGTCTTTGTCGCCGTGGATGAACAGCATAGGGTACTTGCATTTTGTAACCTCGCCAATGGCTGAGGCCTCGCCAAAACTCCATCCATATCGCATCTTGCAAAGAAGGCTCGTTGTGTACATCAGTGGAAATTCGGGCAGTCCGAACTGCGATTTTAGTTCGCCCGAGAATTCGTCCCACACGCTTGTATATCCGCAATCCTCAACAAAACGAAGGTCGCTGATGCCGTCGGGCATTGGGAGCGACGACATCATCATTGTTGTGGCGGCTCCCATAGATACGCCGTGTACAACCATCGTGTCGGTCTTGAAGGCTTTCAGCCATTGCATCACGTCGTGACGGTCGTTCCATCCCATGCCGATGGCCTCGCCGTCGCTCATTCCGCTTGCGTGAAGGTCGGGCATCACCACGTTGTAGCCAAGGTCGCGCTCGTACATTCGTGCCAGAAAGAAGTATTTTATGGCTTGGTCGCGCCATCCGTGAATAACGAGTGCCGTCCTATTGCCGCCTCTGTTTACGAAGTAGGCGTGATGCCGTTCGCCCGTCGGCATAGTCATGAACGTGTCGCGTAGCGCGTCGATGCGCTTCAGACTGTCAATCCACTCGGCTGTCTCTGGATATCTCTCAAACAGTTCGCGATAGCACGAATCGTTGTTGTGGCGCGTTTTGTCGGGGCTTAGCGAGTAGCTGAGCATATAAAAACTTCCGCCCGTTATTACGGCGAGCAGCACAATAATGATTACGGAAGATGTAAGTAAGATGTTCTTTTTCGTTATGTGCATTTCTGATGCTTTTTGATTTGTTAAATCAGTTCGCCTTTGCCTTGGCGGATAACTTCGTTGCTGCCGTCAACGCAATAGACAATGGTACTTGGCTCTGTTCCGCCATCGCCGCCGTCGACAACCAAATCAACGGCATGACCGAGACGCTCGTCAATCAACTCAGGATTGGTAAGATACTCAATCTCATCGTCGCTGTCGTAAGGGATTGTTGTCTTCATTATCGGGTCTTCCATAATGCCGAAAATCTCTCTCATCACAGGATGGTTTGGCAGATGCACGCCCATCTCCTTGCGGTTCTTGAAAATCTTCGGAAGTTTGTTGCTTGCTGGCAGAATGAAGGTGAAAGGTCCTGGCAGATTGCGCTTCATCAGTTTGAAGGCATCGTTGTCCATCTTGGCATATTCGCTCACTTGACTCATGTCTTTGAAGATGATTGACAGACTTTTCTTCTTTAGGTCGATGTTCTTTATTTTGCAGATACGTTCAATGGCACGTTCTTTCAGAGCGTTGCAGCAGATGGCATACATCGTGTCGGTTGGCAGAATAGCCACGCCGCCATCGTTCAGAAGATTCACAATCTCCTGAATATCCTCGATAGAGTTATTTTTTGAATAAAGTTTCTTAATCATATATTTTCCCCCAATTATGAATTATCAGTTTTGAATTATGAATTCTGAATTTAGAAAAAGAATTTTCAACTTTCAATTTTCAAGTTTCAATTCCCCAATTGTCAATTGTTAATTATGAATTATGAATTATGAATTTTGAATTTTCAATTCTTTTTCCTCAACTCGTTTGCAATAGCCCACTGAATCTGTGCCGCTTCTTCGTTTCCGAGTTCGTTGAGCGCGTTGCCAAACAACTGGTGAGCGTTGGCATGCTTCGGCTTTATGCTTACACACTTGTCGAAGTCAGACACAGCCATCTCGTAGCGTTCAAGCTGCATGTTCAGTTTTCCGCGGTTGTAGAGAGCCATGAACGATATTGGCGACAGCTCCACAGCCTTATTCAGCTCTTGTTCTGCCTCGGCGGTGTTGCCAGTGTTCATCAGCGTAATGCCCTTGCGGACGAGCGCGTCGATGCAGTTCGGATTCAGTTTCAGAGCCTTGTTGTAGTTCTTTATTGCAGCCTTGGCGTTATGTGCCTGCGTTATGCAGTCGTTGCCAAGTTGAACATATTCGAGCGCATATTTGTTTAGATGCTGGTTGCGCTGCGATAGTTCCTCGCGAAGCCTTTTGTTCTCAGCCTTCAGCGAATTTATTGTATTTAGTTTGCGCCTGATGAATCGGATTGAGTTTGGCTTCTCGATGTCGTAGCGCGTGTGTATTGCCTTGTAGAATTTGCTCAGACACAGTTCGAAATCGCCTTTGTTGAATGCCTCTACCGTTTCTTTGTATAGGACATCGGCCTGCGCCTGCTTCAGCGCGCGCTGCATGGCTTGCGTGTTGTTGAAGTTCTGTGCGAAAGTCAGAATTTCGGGGCGGACGAAGATGTCGCGACGTTGAATCTCGGTTTTCAACTGAATGCCTTCGAGCGATGTGCATCGGCTCAGTGCAACGTATGCCTGTCCGCCGGCAAAGACGCCTCCGCTGAAGTCTATCACCACGCGCGAGAATGTGAGTCCTTGACTCTTGTGGATTGTTATTGCCCACGCCAATTTTATCGGGAATTGGCTGAACGTGCCGAGTTCTTCTTCCTCAATCTTCTTTTCGGTTTCGTTGTATGTGTATCGCACGTTGCTCCATTTGTCTTTCGTAACCCAGAAGCAATCGCCTTGTTCGGTTTCAATGAAAAGTGCGTCGTTGTCTATGTCAATATCGCGCACTATGCCGAGCGTTCCGTTTACCCATCGTTTTTCAAAATCGTTTTTGATGAAGAGAACCTGCGCTCCCTTCTTTATCGTTAGTTCCTTGAGCGTTGGCAGGCTGCTTTCGGGAAATTCACCGCAGATTTCGCCCTTGAAGGTGTACGGCTCTTCGTCTATGGCATCGAGTTTGCTCTGGTTTATGTAGTCAACGCTGTCGCGGCGTGTGCAGAGCGTTACGAACAGTTTGCCCGACTGGTCGAAGCCTTCGTTCTCGCGGATATGCTCGGTGTATCGGGTGTTCAGAAGTTGAAGGTCGTGCTCGGTTGTGCGGTTGGTGCGTATGTTGTTCAGAACCGACACGAAAGCAGGGTCGTTCTGGCGGTAGACCTTCGTGAGCTCGATGCTTACAAGCTCCATCGACTTGAAGACCTCGGCGTTGAAGAAATACGGAGTGGGGTAGTAAGGGCGAAGCATATCGCGCTCGTCGTTCTTCAAAACAGGTTCAAGCTGGAAAACGGCGCCAACAAAGAGCATCTGCTTTCCGGCAAACGGAGTGCGCATGTTTCGGCAATAGATGCGCAGAACCTTGTCGATGAAGTCGATGATGTCGGCTCGCACCATCGAAATCTCGTCGATGATGATGAGCTCAACCTCCTGAAGCATCTTCACCCTCTCCGAGTTGTACTTCAGAAAATCCTTTATCCGTCGCTGGCTCGAAAATCGTGCATCGTCGGGCACAAGCGGATAGAACGGCAGTTTGAAGAAACTGTGAAGCGTTGAGCCGCCGGCATTGATAGCCGCAATACCAGTAGGTGCCAACACCACGTGTTTCTTCTTGGTGTTGGCACATACATATTTCAGAAAGGTTGATTTACCTGTTCCAGCCTTTCCCGTCAGGAAGACGGAGTTGTGAGTGTATTGAATCAGCTGGAGTGCATTCTGAAACTCAGTGTTGCTTGTATCAATCTTGCTGATTTCCATTCGCGGTTATCAGATGTCGTCGAAATTTATCATTCCGTCGTCTTTCTTTTTCTTCTTTTCCGAAGACTGACTTGCGCTCTTGTCACCGTCCTTTCCGTCAGTCTCGCCCTCGGCTTTCTCGGTTGTGGCAGCCAGAGAGTCGTTCTGAGTGCTGTCGTTGCGCGAAACGTAGCAGCTTGCACAAGTGTAGCTTGAATAGTCAATCTTTTCGCCGTTCAGCAAATCAGGATTTGGCTTCCACTTAAACTGACCTTTGTACTTGCTGAACGCTGGGTCTTTCAGAACCATGTCCATGAAGTATCCGAAGATAGGCAGAGCCGTGCGGCTTCCCTGTCCGAGTGCTCCGGTGCGGAAGTGGATGCATCGGTACTCGCCGCCAACCCATGAGCCGCCAATCAGATTAGGCGTTGTGCCCACGAACCATGCGTCCGAGTGGTTGTTTGATGTTCCGGTCTTTCCGCCGAAGTCGGTGTCGCGGCATACATCGTGAATGTAACTCCACAGTGCGGCAACGGTGCTTCCCGGTTCTTTTATCGCGCTAAACAGAAGAGTCTGAGTAAGATATGCTGCGCGATAACTCATAACCTGAGTCTGCTCGGTAGGAGCGGTGTAGATTACGTTGCCCTCGCGGTCTTCAATCTTTGTAACGAGAACCGGCTCGTGATACTTGCCGTCGTTCATCGCTGTGGCATAGGCATTTACGAGTTCAAGAAGATTAACGTCTGTTGCGCCAAGGCTGATAGACGGACTTGCAACGATTGGCGACTTTATGCCCATTGCGCGCGCTGTGTTTGCCACGTTCTGATAGCCAACCGAGTCGCCCACCTGAACGGCGATACTGTTGATAGACTGCGCAAACGCGCTCTTGAACGGATATGATGCTCCGGTAAAGTAGCCGTTGGCATTTGTCGGACTCCAATAGCTCATTCTTACTTGCTTGTTAGAGTCTTTGCAGAAAATCATCTTTCCCTTGTTCGGGTCTTTCTCCGGAACGTATCTTCCAACATTCTTGTCCTGCATCTTTGAGCATGGAGTATAGCCCTGCATCATGGCTGTTGCATATACAAACAACTTGAATGTTGAGCCTGCCTGACGCATGGATGTTACCTTGTCGTAGTTCCATGCCTTGTAGTTGATGTCGCCAACCCATGCCTTCACCTCGCCAGTCTTTGGCTCCATTGCCACGAAACTGCAATGCATGTAGTGAAGCATGTGCTTTATAGAATCGACGGTGCTGATGGTTGTATCAACAATCTCGTCTTTCTTGAAGTCGTAGATTTTAGTCTTGTGAGGCAGGTTCATCCAATATTCTATTGAATCCTCCTTAGCCTCGCAGTTCTTGAATCTGTCGGCAAGAACCTGATAGCGAACTGTTTCCTTCATTCTTTTTGGAATGAAGTTCTCAATTACATGATGACTCTCGTCCTGCCAAGGATCTTGTCCCTGCCAGTGAGCCTTGAAGTTGCGCTGAATGTCCTTCATCTTCTTGCGCGCAGCCGAGTCGGCATACGCCTGAAGACGTGTGTCGAGGGTGGTGTAAATCTTCAGTCCGTCGGTGTAGAGATTATATCCTGTTGAGTCGCACCAGTGCTTCAGATGCTTCTCTACGGCATCGCGGAAGTAAGGAGCTTTGCCGGTGTAAACCTCGTTCTTCTTGTCTATGATGGTTGTTTTGATGTCGCGAGTGCTGTACTCGTTGTACTGCTCCATCGACAGCTTTCCGTTCTCAACCATGTTCATCAAAACCACGTTGCGTCGAGCCATCGCGTTCTTTGGGTTTGTGCGAGGGTTGTAGGTGGTTGTTGCCTTCAGAAGTCCTACGAGGATTGCGCTCTGGTCGGGCGTAAGTTTGTCGGGTGTCGTACCGAAATAACTTTTTGCCGCTGTCTTTATTCCGTAGGTATTGTTGCCGAAATCCACGGTGTTGAAGTACATTTCAAGAATTGTCTTCTTGTCGTAAATCCATTCAATCTTTGTGGCGGTAATCATCTCCTTGGTCTTCATCACAATCATCTTGACTACCGGAACGTGTCCCAAAAGTCCCTGCGAATAGTTTGTTCTTGCCTTGAACATATTCTTCACAAGCTGTTGCGTGATTGTTGATGCTCCGCGGGCGTTGCCCTTAGCCATATCCTTTGCGGCGGCGAAGATTCCTTGGAAGTCTACTCCGTGATGCTTGTAGAAGCGCACGTCCTCTGTGCAGATGAGTGCGTCTACGATGTTAGGAGAAATCTCTTCGTATGTAACAGGCATACGGTTTTCGTTGAAGTATCGTCCGAGCAGTTTTCCGTCTGCGCTGTAAAGTTCCGATGCTTCGTACAGTTTTGGCTTCTTTAGGTTGCTGTAACTTGGCATGTCGCCAAACAGGTACAGAAAATTAACATCGACGGCAACCAGATAGAGCAAAAACAGGACTATTGTCGAAACAAATCCCACGCCTATCTTCTGATACCAAGGCTGACCCTTGTACAGGTTTTTATACCATCGTCCTATTCCTTTAAACTTTCCCCAACATAGTTTGAGGAAGTCTACAGTTTTTTGTAGCACCTTTTTCATTATTGTATCAATCCTGAATTTTAAATTCGATGCAAAGTTAAATATTATTTTTTGTAATCACCTTAACCGCAGGTTTGTTTTGCAGATATTTTCCTGCCGTATGTGTTATGATTGTCTTATTCTGTCGTTTATACACTCAATCATCTCGTCTATTGTCTGGTGGGCAGGTTCGAGCCACACCACTTCTTCATCGCGGCGATACCATGTTGTCTGCTTGCGCGAGTAGAGGCGCGTGTTCTGCTTAATCTTGTCGATGGCCTCTTCGAGAGTCCACTCACCGTCGAAGTATTTGAACAGTTCCTTATAGCCCACGGTGTTGAGCGAGTTGTAATCCTTGTGTGGATAGACTTTGCGTGCTTCTTCTATCAAGCCGTTCTCAATCATCATGTCAACGCGGCGGTGAATGCGCTCGTAAAGTTCTTCGCGCTCGCGCCTCAGTCCGAATTTCAAGATGCGGAACGGACGCTCTTTTGCCTTCTTTGTGCGGAAGGAGCTGTAAGGCTTGCCCGTCATGTAGCAGATTTCGAGGGCGTGAAGAACGCGCTTGTAGTTGTGCAGATCGACCTCGGCATAGTACTCAGGGTCGAGCAGTTTCAGTTCGGCGGTGAGTTTTTCTAATCCTTCAGATTCGTATCTCTCGAGAATAATCTGTCGGGTTTCTTCATCAACTGTCGGAATGTCGTCGATGCCCTTACAAACGCTGTCTATGTACATCATCGAGCCGCCTGTAAGGAGCAAGATGTCATGCTCCTTGAAGAGTTGCTCTGTCAGTTTCATCACGTCTTCCTCGTACTTTGCCGCGCTGTAATAGTCGGTCAGTCCGAGGTTTCCAACGAAGTAGTGCTTTGCCTGCTTCAGTTGCTCGGGAGTGGGTGCAGCCGTTCCTATCGGAATGTCGCGGTACATCTGTCGCGAGTCTGCCGATATTATGGGACATTTAAAGCAAGAGGCGAGGGAGAGACTTAGGTCAGTCTTTCCCACGCCAGTTGGTCCTATAAGAACTATAAGTGTCTTTTTAGTTTGCATAAGGGTCTCCATCGCTGAACTCCATGCCTTCGAGGTCAAGTTCATCTTCGTTGAAACCTTCGTCGCCGAAGAAATCCTCGCCAAGTCCCATGTCGGCAGCGTTGCCAATGGCTGGGGCTTTAGTCATCAGGTCGTCAAAGTCGAGCATCTGCTGAGGCGCGCTGCCCTTTACCTTGACTATTTCAGGCTTGTCGAGGTCCTTGCTGTACTCAACCTTCGACAGTTCGAGGAAGAGCATTCGTTCTGCCATCGGGTCGAAGATGTAGGCAACCTTCTGATTCTCTTCTTCGAGAAGTTCGTCGAGATGAGTCTCTGCCATGACGTACTTTTCGTCATAGCCGTCGTCGCCCATGTCCTCAAGGGTTACTTCGTGCTCCTTCTCCCAGTTGTCCGAGCAAGTGTAGAAACTTGTCATCTGGTCGTCGGAATACTTGCATGCCTTCAAGATAGTCTTGTGCAGGTCGAGGAACGTTGCTTCTGAGTCAATCTTGATGATTGCGCCGAAATCCTCAACCTCTTCAGAGAAGACGGTGAATGTGTAAACCATATCGCTATTATTTTATCTAATAATACCTCTGGCCGAACTTTCGATGAAGTTGACGATGTACTTGATGTCGTCGTTCATCTCTAAATCTGCCTTTATTCTCTCAAGTGCGTCCGACACGTTAAGGTTGCTTGTGTAAATCAGTCGATAAGCGTTATGGATGTTCTCGATGCGCTCATTGCTGAATCCGCGGCGGCGCAGACCCACAAGGTTAAGTCCGGTATAACTGATAGGCTCTCGTGCTGCTGTGATGAAAGGAGGAATGTCCTTGCTTGAGCGAGAGCCGCCCTGAACCATTACATAACTGCCGATGTGGCAGAACTGGTGAACAAGAACGGCTGCGCTGATAACGGCGCAATCGTCAACCACAACCTCGCCGGCAAACTTTGTTGAGTTACCAACGATGCAGTTGCTACCGATAACGCAGTCGTGCGCAACGTGTACGGTCTCCATCAAAAGGTTGTTGCTTCCAACAATTGTTGTGCCCTTTGATGCCGTTCCGCGGTGAATTGTTACATTCTCGCGAATCTTGTTGTTGTCGCCAATCTGAGTGGTTGTCTCCTCTCCCTTGAACTTGAGGTCCTGAGGAACCGCGCTTATCACGGCACCGGGAAAGAAGGTGTTGCCATTTCCTATGCGAGCACCGTAAAGAATGCTCACATTATTCATAATTACGTTGTTGTCGCCTATAACAACATTCTTGTCAATGAAGCAGAAAGGACCGATTTCGCAGTTTTCACCAATCTTTGCTTCAGGATCAATGTATGCCAGTGGACTTATTTTGCTCATTATCTATTATTTATTCTTTATAATCTGTGCGGTGAATGTTGCCTCGCACACAACATTTTCGCCAACGAATGCATATCCCTTCATTGAAGAGATGCCGTGGCGCAGCGGTGCAAGAAGTGCTACTCTGAACACGAGAGTATCGCCCGGAACAACTTTCTGGCGGAACTTAACCTCATCAATCTTCATGAAGTATGTGCTCCAACGCTCTGGCTCTTCAACGGTGCTCAGAACGAGCATACCGCCAGCCTGTGCCATTGCCTCAATCTGAAGAACGCCCGGCATTACAGGCTCCTGAGGGAAATGGCCTTGGAAGAATGGTTCGTTACTTGTAACGTTCTTTACTGCAACGATATAGTTTGAGCCAACCTCGATAACCTTGTCTACCAACTGGAATGGATAGCGGTGTGGAAGACACTCGCGGATGCGGTTTACATCCATGATTGGTGGCTGATTAACATCGTATGCCGGTGCCTGAATGTCGTGCTTTCTGATTTCGCGACGCATCTGGCGTGCAAACTTGTTGTTGATTGTGTGTCCCGGACGTGTAGCGATGATTCTACCGCAGATAGGCTTGCCGATAAGTGCCATGTCGCCGATGATGTCGAGCAACTTGTGGCGTGCAGGCTCATTCTCCCAAACAAGAGGCTTTCTGTTAAGATAGCCAAGCTTCTTTGCGTCGCAATGCTCTGTGCCAATCATGTCGGCAAGTTTGTCGAGTGTATCCTGAGATACTTCTCTCTCGTAGATAACGATAGCGTTGTCGAGGTCGCCGCCCTTAATCAGTCCGGCTGCCAATAGAGGCTCAATCTCGCGAACGAATACGAATGTGCGGGCCGCGGCAATCTCCTTGTCGAAATTCTTAGGGTCGTCGAGTGTTGCAAACTGTGATGCAAGCACCTGCGAATCGTAAGAAATCATTGTTGTTATGCTGAAGTTCTCGTCAGGCAGAAGGGTGATGCAAGCACCTGTCTCCTCGTCCTTGAACTCAACTTTCTTGCGGATATAGTAAACGTCCTTAACGGCTGTCTGCTCCTGAATACCGATGCGGTTGATAGCCTCGATATACTGCTCTGCGCTACCGTCCAGAATAGGGAACTCTGGTCCGTTAACCTGAATAAGGCAGTTGTCTATACCTTTTATATAAAGTGCAGCCATTGCGTGCTCAACGGTGCTTACGCGAGCCTCGCCCTTGGCAAGAACTGTTCCGCGCTGTGTGTCTACAACATTTTCTGCTATTGCATCGATAATAGGCTGTCCTTCAAGGTCAATTCGCTGAATCTTGTAGCCAGTATTCTCTGGTGCAGGATTGAATGTGACTGTAAGGCTCAAGCCTGTGTGCAGACCTTTTCCGTAGAGTGAAAAGCTGCCTTTAAGTGTATTCTGCTTTAACATTATACTATTTTGTTATTTGTTCTTTTAACTGTGCAAGTTCCCTTTTCAACTGGTTGAATTCTCTAACCATGTCGGGAAGATTCTTTATTGCTGCGCTCTGGCGTGCAAAACTTCTGAAGTCGGTTGCAGGATAGCCCATAAGGTTCTGTCCCGGTTTCTTCACGTCGCTTGGAATGCCGCTCTGTGCGCCTATGTTGGTATGGTCGGCAATATGTGCGTGACCTGCAATTCCAACCTGACCGCCAAACATACACCATTCGCCAACCTTTGTCGAGCCGGCGATGCCTACCTGTGCGCTCATCACGGTGTTTGCTCCAACCTCAACGTTGTGGGCAATCTGCACCATGTTGTCGAGTTTAACGCCGTGGCGAACGTATGTCGAACCCATTGTTGAACGGTCTACACATGCGTTTGCACCAATCTCAACATCGTCCTCGATGGTTACGATACCAATCTGCGGAATCTTCTCGTAGCCCTCTGGAGTAGGAGCGAATCCGAATCCGTCGGCACCGATAACGCAGCCAGAGTGCAAAACCACTCTGTTGCCGAGTTTGCAGCCATGATATACGGTTGTGTTAGGGTAGAGCGTGCATCCGTCGCCAACCGTAACCTTGTCGCCGATTACAGCGTGAGGATAAATCTGGCATCCGTCGCCCACAACCGAGTTGTCGCCAATAACAGCGTATGCGCCTATGTAGCAGTCTTCGCCCACCTTAGCACTTTCTGAAATTACGGCTGTTGGGTGAATGCCTTTCTTCCTTGGCTTGCTCATTTCGTATAGAGCAAGAAGTTTTGCTACGCATTCATACGCGTTGTCTACTTTTATAAGGGTTGCTTTTACCGGCTTGTCGAGTGTTACGCTCTTGTTTATAAGAACGATTGACGATTCGGTATCATATATGTAATGAGTATATTTCTCGTTCGAGAGGAATGAGATAGCGCCGGGCTTTCCCTCCTCTATTTTAGCGAATGTATTTACTGTTGCGTTCTCATCACCAACCACGGTGCCCTGAACGAACTCGGCTATCTGTTTAGCTGAAAAATCCATATTGTAACTAATGCTATTTCACATTGATATGCAAATAACGTAAAAAAAAATTAATAAACCGACAAAAACTCAAATTATTTGTTCGAGTTTTCTGTTACAGACCTGCTTTGGCAAGTTCTGCCTCCATCTGCTGCTGAACCTCCTTTGCCTTCTCGGCAGCCACCTTTGCGAAGTTCTCGGTGCTGTCGGCATAGATTATTGCTCGGCTCGAGTTTACAATCAGTCCGCATGTGCTGTTCATTCCGTACTTGCACACTTCTTCGAGGCTGCCGCCCTGTGCGCCGATGCCCGGAACGAGCAGGAAGTGGTTTGGAGCAACCTTGCGGATGTCCTCGAACATCTTGCCCTGTGTTGCGCCAACAACGTACATCATGTTCTCGTCGTTGCCCCAGTTCTGTGACTGGCGGAGAACTTTCTCGAACAGACGCTCGCCGTTGCTGTCGGCTGTAAGTTGAAAGTCGTGCGAACCCTTGTTGCTTGTAAGTGCAAGCAGAATTACCCACTTGTTAGGATATGTAAGGAACGGGCTCACGCTGTCTTCGCCCATGTATGGTGCAACTGTAACCGAGTCGATGTTCATCTCTTCGAAGAAGGTGCGGGCATACATAGCCGATGTGTTGCCAATGTCGCCGCGCTTTGCGTCGGCAATGATGAAGTGGCTTGGATAGTTCTCGTTGAGATACTTTATTGTCTTCTCGAACGAAATCCAGCCCTTTACGCCCATGCTCTCGTAGAAGGCGAGGTTTGGCTTGTATGCTATACAATAAGGTGCGGTTGCATCTATGATTGCCTTGTTGAATGAGAAGATCGGATCTTCTTCCTTTAGAAGATGCTGCGGTATCTTCTTGATATCTGTGTCAAGACCAACGCAAAGGAACGATTTCTTTGCCTTGATGTTCTCGAATAGTTGTTTCTTGTCCATTGTATGTGTGATTATGTTATAGTTCGCTTTCCTTCAGTCTCTCGGCATTCTCTGCCACAATCAGATGGTCTATGCAGTCCTGAATGTCGCCGTCCATAAATGCGTTGAGGTTGTATATGGTGTATCCTATGCGGTGGTCGGTAATTCGGCCCTGCGGATAGTTGTATGTGCGGATTTTTGCAGAACGGTCGCCTGTTGACACGAGAGTCTTTCGGCGGCTTGCAATATCGTCGATATATTTCTGGTGCTCCTTGTCGTATATGAATGTGCGGAGTCGGGCAAGTGCTCGCTCCTTGTTCTTAGGCTGGTCGCGCGTCTCGGTACACTCGATGAGGATTTCATCAACCTCGCCGGTGTTAGGGTTCTTCCACATGTAGCGCAGACGAACGCCCGATTCTACCTTGTTTACATTCTGGCCGCCTGCACCACTCGAACGGAATGTATCCCACTTTATTTCGCCCTCGTTAATTTCAACATCGAATGGCTGGGCCTCTGGAAGCACGGCAACGGTTGCAGCCGATGTGTGTACGCGTCCCTGAGTCTCGGTTGCCGGAACGCGCTGAACGCGATGCACGCCCGATTCGTATTTCAGAGTGCCGTAAACCTTCTCGCCCGATACGCTGAATATTATTTCCTTGAAACCGCCGGCAGCACCTTCGCTGAAACTTGATACGGCAACCTTCCAGCCCTTTGTCTCGCAATATTTGCTGTACATACGGAATAGGTCGCCGGCAAAGAGTGCAGCCTCGTCGCCGCCAGTACCGCCGCGAATTTCCATCATCACGTTTTTGTCGTCTTCTGGGTCGGCAGGCACAAGCAGAAGTTTAATTTCCTCTTCCAAGGCCGGAATTTTTGTTTCAGCCTCGTTGAGCATCTCGCGTGCCATTTCCTTCAGGTCGGCATCCTGCTCGTTTGTTAATATGTTCTTAGCCTCTTTTTGGTTCTCAAGTGTCTGAATATAAGCCTTTCGAGCCTTGAGAATATCTTCAAGATCTTTGTATTCTTTAGTCAGCTTTACGTAGCGTTTCTGATCGCCAATAACGTTAGGGTCGGTAATCAGGGTCGAGACCTCCTCGAATCTGCTCACCAGTCCGTCAAGCTTGTCTAAAATGTTGTTTTCTGCCATAAAGTGTTGATATTTGTGCAAAGATAGTGCTTTTTAACGACTTGACAAAAAATATGTATTAAAATGGTGTCGACAGACATTCCGTTTGCTCGTGATAATGTCTGGCGTCAGGTTCAGAGCGCGTATTCTTGATGTTTTGTATAAACTGTGATTATGAAATATTGTTGGACTTTATTGTATTTTTTGCCGTTAAGATGGTTTGTCTGACATTTTTTGAATATAACGTACATAAATATATGTTAACGGACACAAAAAATATGTTTTCGAGCACATTACAGATTTTTTTCGAAAAGAATAGCAAAAAGATAGTGTATTTTTGCCAAAACTTTTATATTTTTGCCACCGATGCTGAAAGGTACACTTTGACGATGAAAGAAAAAATGAAATGTAGTCTGAAGAAAGCAATCCAAGCAGTCTAATATCATTAATAACAATAATAATAATTAAGCACATCTATGAATTCGAAAATTCTGATGAAAAGAGCTTGCATGGCGTTGTTCATGTTTTTGCTCTGCACCGTTGCTTTTGCACAGAGAACCGTAAAGGGTGTTGTGCTCGATGCAAATGGTGAACCAATCATTGGTGCTAATGTGTTGGAAAAAGGTTCGACTAACGGAACAATTACCGATATTGAAGGTAATTTTTCACTTTCGGGCGTGAGCGCAAACAGCACATTGGTTTTCTCTTACATCGGCTATATCTCGCAGGAGATTAAGGCTGATAAGAAGGAACTGAAGGTAACGCTTCAGGAAGACAGTAAGAACCTTGACGAAGTTGTCGTTATTGGTTATGGAGTACAGAAAAAGTCGGATGTGACAGGTTCTGTTTCTTCTGTCACGACTGAGGCGCTTAATGCCAAAGGAGCGTCAAGTGTAATTGAAAATCTCCAGGGTTCAACGCCTGGTGTTAGCATTACTCAGTCTTCCGGTCGTACTAACGGCGGTTTCGGAATAGAAATCCGTGGAAAGTCATCAATCAACTCTGATACAACGCCTCTTTTTGTTGTAGACGGTGTTATGTGTGATGATATTGACTTCCTTAATCCGCAGGATATCGAGCGTATCGATGTGTTGAAGGATGCTTCTTCAACAGCTATCTATGGTTCGCGTGCAACAGCTGGTGTTGTAATGGTAACTACAAAGGGTGGTTTGGCTGTTAATAAGGAACAAAAGCCAACTATCAGTTATGACGGATATTATGGTATCTCAAAAGTAACTCGTATGCCAGATTTTATGACTGGCGAACAGTTCTATAAGTATCGTTTCCTCAAGTTCTTGATTTCGGCAGAGTCAGGCGTGGCAAATCCAATCTATTCAATGGGTAATGGTGCGGTAGAGCAGGGCTTGCTTAGAGAACATGTCGGTTCGGGCGAATATATGTTGAAATCAATGCTTCAGAGTGGTGCTACACAGGATTGGCCTTCTCTTGTTACACAGGATGGTCAGCAGCAGAACCATTATCTTTCTGTAAATGGTGGCGGAAAAGTTGCTACATATCATTTTGGTGTAGGTTATAACCGAGTAAAAGGTATATATAAAGGCGATGCTGAACAGCGTTACAACTTTAAGGGTTCTGTTGATGCTAAGGTCAATAAGGTTATTAGCGCAGGCTTTAGCATGAATATGGCATATTCTGAGAATGAGTACGCTAACGATAATGCAATTTCTGTTGCATTCCGTATGAATCCATTTATGCAGCCATATGATGCTGACGGCAACATTAACCATAAGCCGGGTGCAGCAGCTGCTGTAGGTACAGATGGTACATATCAGTTCTCTGATCAGGTTAGTGCTTTGGATTTGATGAAAAACACCAAGCAGGAACGTGAAACATGGCGTATCCTTGGTAATGTTTATTTGAAACTTGATATCATCAAGGGCTTGAATTTCAAGACTACATTTTCTCCAAGCTACACAAGCTATCGTCTTGGCTCGTTTGCAGGTTATATAAATCCTGTTACTAACAAGGCATACGATGACAGCGATACAAACTCTGCATCACTTCAGAAGAGCCGTAGTTTCAGCTGGACTTGGGATAATATTGTAAATTACAATACAACAATCGCCAAAAAACATGATGTTGGTTTGATGGGACTTGTTGCTTTGCAAAAAGGTAATACAGAATCAAGTACTTGGGCTGCTACAGACGTAATGGCTGGCACAGACTGGTATAATTTGACATCTGGAACATTTGATGCTGATGGTTCTAAATACGGATACTCTGATACTAGTATGCTTTCTTATGCTTTGAGAGGTAATTACGCATTTATGGGCAAGTACCTTCTTACTGCAACTGTCCGTTGGGATGGTTCTTCTAAATTTGCTGATGGCTATCGTTGGGGATGTTTCCCTTCTGCTGCTGTTGCTTGGCGTATGTCTGAAGAAGCGTTCATTCAGAAATATGATTGGATATCTAACTTGAAACTACGTTTCAGCTATGGTGTAACTGGTAACTGTGACGGTATTGATGCTTATGCTACTCAGGTGTCTGTTGCAGGTCCTGTTTATTATCCATTTGGAACATCTTATAGTCCTGGATTTTATGCTTCAGATATTGTTAACAGAATGTTGAAATGGGAAACTTCTCGTGAGTTGAATGTCGGTTTGGACTACGGTTTCTTAGGTGGTCGAATCAATGGTACTGTCGATTGGTATCGTAAAACTTCAGAAGACTTGCTTTTCCCTGTACCGTTGCCTCTTGAGACAGGAGGTATAACAATGACTACAAATGTTGGTAGTGTTCGTAATACGGGTGTTGAGGTTTCTTTGACAACAGAGAATATCAAGAAGAAGGATTTGACATGGTCTACAACATTTACTTTTGCAAGTAACAGCAACAAGGTTCTTGAAATCAATGGTATTGATACAAGACTTGTTAATGGTGGTACAACAAATAATTTGTTCGTTGGCTCATCTGTATATAATGTTTACAATTACAAGATGGGTGGCATTGTTGATGATAGATACATGACTGTTCCAAACACCCAGATTGCAAAGGATAAGGGCTTTACCCCTGGTGATAAGGTTAGGTCGTACGACTATTACTACGCTTGTTATGGATTGCAGGAAGGACAGCCATACGTTATTGATCGTGATGGCAATGGTACTATTGACGATAATGACAAGTATATTTTCAGCTCAAATCCTTCATGGACTGGTAGTTTCTCAACTAACCTTACATACAAGAATTGGGATTTCAACATGTCGCTTTACACAAAGCAGAACTATACAGTTTATTCAAACTTTATGAATGGCGACCAGTTGGCATGGAACGACCGTGGACGTCAGAAACTGAATGTAAATTATTATATACCTGCAGGAACTCTTATTGACTGTGATGGTGTAAATGCTGATGGTACAATAATAAACCCTGTATATCAGGTAACAACTCATTATGGTGAATATCCATTCCCTAATAATGGAGGCTCAAATGGTGGTGTTGGTGCGCAGGCTTCATATTATAATGTTGCAAAGGCAAATGTTGATGCTTCTTATGTAAAGGTTAAGAATATTACCCTAGGTTATACTGTACCAAAGAGTTTCTTGAATAAGTTCGGTTGTCAGAAACTCCGCATCTACGCAACTGTAACAAATCCATTTGTATTTACAAACTATAAGGGCTTCGATCCTGAATGGGCAGATGCTGCTGCTAAGAATGATGGTCCAAGCACTGTTACATACCAGATTGGTGCAAGCGTGAAGTTCTAATAATTAATTGTAATTGAAAAATGAAAAAAACATTATATATTCCTGTAATCGCGGCTTTTTGTGCTGGATTTGCACTTACAAGTTGTAGCGATTTTTTGGAAGCAGAAGATAAAAAAGCCGGTGGCCAAACTGCTGAGGGATATTTTTCTTCAGATGCAACAAGTTTGTTGACAACTGCTTATAGCGGTTTGAAGAGTTTGTCTACTGAGGTCGCTCTGACAGATCAGGGAACAGATTTGTATCTGAATACTCGTGGTCATAATGGTGGTGAGTTCAATGAATACACTCTTACGGCTGAGAATGGCACTGTTTATAATCTTTTTGTTAATGCTTATAAGGTTATTAATTATTCAAATGGTGTTATCAAATATGCAGGTGCTGATAGCAAATTGGGACAAGAAGCTCGTTTCCTTCGTGGCTATTGTTATTATATGCTTGTTCAGCAGTTTGGTTCTGTACCTTATATCACAAGTTATATTGAGGGTGCAGAACGTAGCTATCCTCGTACGGCGATTGCCGATATTTACCCAGCTTTGATTTCAGATCTCACAGACATCTATAATAATAGTAAACTTGATGAGCAAAATCATAGTGGCAGAGCAAGCAAGCAGGCTGTAGCTGCACTTCTTGCAAAAGTTACATTGTCGGCAGGATGGGACTTGGATACAGACTTGACTAATGCCGAAGATGGAACTTATTCTGTAAAGTCAACAACAAACTTTACTGAAGCAGCACAGTGGGCTGAGAAGGCTATCAATGGTATTCAGCTTACAATGTCGTTCGAAAGCAAGTGGGCTCCATCAAACGAGGGTAATGCCGAGGAGATTTTCTCTGTTCAGTACGATCGTGCAGGTTATCCTGGCGATGTTTCTGATGGTGGTCATAGCCTGCAGAATAATTATGGTGGCTATTATGGTGCATGTTCTACTACAGGCTTAAAGAATGTTGGAAGTGACAATCAGCAGAGCAAGAAGAGTATGTATCTGTTTGAGAAGGGTGATACACGTTATGAGGCTACTTATATGACAACTCTGTACAATGCTAAGGTTGTTAACAAGGTTGCAAACTGGGGAACAGAGGGTTACTATGCATTCTACAACTCTTCAAAGTTGAATGAACTTGGTATAGCAAACCGTTTCTTCCCATACTATACGACGCCTGCTGAAGCTGAGGCTGAGTTCGAGGCTAATAAGGAACAGTATATTAAGGGCGACTACTACAATCCGTCAATGGCTGCAATTCTTTCTAACCCAGTTGTCAAATATACATTCGATGCAAATGGCAAGTGGACTAAATCTACAATCTCTGTGGAGGATTTCAATCTTCTGACCAACAACGGTGTATGTGTAAGAAAGTTTGATGATCCAGAATCTGCTCAGTTGGCTGGTTCAAACGATTATCGCGACATTGTGCTTTTCCATGTAAGTGATATGTATCTTGTTGCTGCCGAGGCCTATTTGATGGCTGGCAATGAAAGTGCTGCATTGGAAAAGGTTAATGCTGTACGTGCTCGTGCTGGTGTCTCTGCTGTAGCATTTGATTCATATAGCGTTGCTTACTCTCTTCCTGCAGGATTCAAATTGAATAAGCTTGATGTAATTCTCGATGAAAGAGCTCGTGAATTATATGCAGAGAGACAGCGTTGGATGGATTTGCGTAGAACAAAGCAGTTGGTCCGCTATAATGTAGCCTTTAATGATTATGTGGCTTCTTCGGCTGCAATGAAGAATAATAAGGGTGAGATCAAGTGGTATCGTCCAATTCCAACAAAGGAATTGAACTCAAATACTGCGTTGACAACTGCAGATCAGAATCCGGGTTATTAATAGATGAATATATAAACGTATAATAAAGAAATCAAATGAAAAAAATAATATATTCATTGCTTGTTTTATTGGCAATTTTGTTTAATTTTGCGTCATGCTCTAGCGATGATTCGTGTGATGAGTTTGAGGCAAGTGTAACTGCTGAGATCGCTTCTGCTGGCACATATTCGGGAACATGGTATTTAACTGCCGTAGACCCTGATAATGTAGAGACAAAGTCTGAGGCTCCAGGAACGTTAACTTTCACGGCTACAGGTGTTGAAAATGTTACAAGTATCAGAGCTTATTCGGAGGCTTTAGATCTTGAACTTACTTGTGATGCTAATATTACTTATGCAAAGGACATTTATAACTTTTATTTCTTCAATCAAGTTCCGACAAATGCGTTTGAGTCACAGTTTACAGGAAGAATCTTGGGCGATGAAAATGTAGAGAAGGCTACGATTGCATTTAGTAAACTTGTGTCGGTAAGAGTTGGCAGAAAGTATTACGACTATACTTACAAATATAGTTTCGTAGGTAACAAGTAATAACTAAAGAGTTGAGGAGGAGCTTCTCTTCCTCAACTCAATAAAATAAAACATATATTAATTTAATTTATTTATCATGAAGAAAAATTTACTTTTTGTTGCTGCAATTTTCGCAGCGTGCGTAGCTAATGCACAGAGCATCTGTGTTGTAGACGGTAAGACATTGCTTGGTGCAGATGCAGCTTCTACTGCTGTTTCTAAGTCTGCAGGTTTTGAATTTGGTAAGATTGACGGAGCTGTAACATGTACATCTGCTTTTGATGATTCATACAAGATTGTAGGTACAAATGCAAAGAATGCAGCTGGTGAAGCTATCAGTTCTATAACTCTTGGCACAGCAACAGCTACTGTTGATGTTGATGGTGCTAACGGTGTTCAGGGACAGACTAATCCTAAGGATTCTGAAGGTAGTAACTTGGGTGCAATCGATGCAGCTCCAGCATCTGGTGCAGTATTCAAGTTTACTGTAGCGAAGGACGGTTATCTTTATGTATTTGGTAAACTTTCTTCAAACAAGTCTTATATGGTTTGGGAAGAGGGTAAGAATGCTGTAGGCTATACTCTTTTTGCTGATTGGGCTGGTGATGTAAAGGGCAAGGGCTATACATTGGTTGGCGATGCAGACTTTAACTACTTGAAGGAGGCAGGTTACTCTCAGATTTTGTGGCCAGAGACAATCATTCAGGCTTCAGTAGATGGCAAGTCTTTCAAGAACGCCGAGTCTGATGTAACTGCAAATGAAAATCCTTATACAAAGGTCGGTACAAGTGGTTTTGGTTACGTAAAGGTTGCTGTTTATAAGGACTGCTTCTATTATGTACACGCTTGCGGTTCTAAGTTCTCTCTTGGTGCATTTGGTTTCTCTGAGACTGATATTGACCCAGTTTTGTCTGTAGCTGGTGAGTCTACTGGCGTTACTGCTCCTGTTGCTGTCTCTGCAGTTCCTGTTAAGTCAATCGAGAACGGCAAGATTGTTATCTCTGCAAACGGTGTTAAGTACAATGTTGCTGGTGTTCGTGTAAAGTAATTTAAATTTTACATACAAAAATAAATCCCTGCCAGAATTGGTGGGGATTTTTTATGTTTTAATGGTTGCTTTTTCCTATTATAATCTTGCAAATCTTGTCTTGAAATATTCGCGATTCGGCAACGGGTGAGTTGGTGTTTATTATCGAGAAAACATACCATTGACCATTGTACGCGTGAATGAAGCCGGCAAGGGCCGAAGTGCCTACGGTTACCATCGTTCCGGTTTTGCAAAAAAGACGGTTGCGGTATTGCGGTTGGGCGAGTCTTGTCTGCAACGAGCCCATGCGTTCGGGAATGCCGGGAGAGGCGAGAGCCTCGTTCATGAAATAGTTGCGCATCGGCACATTTTTGTAAACGCGTTTCAGAATATCAACCAAGAAACATGCCGACAAGCGGTTGTCGGGCGAGAGTCCGGAGCCGTCGTTTATAACAAAACTATCTAATGCCCTTGTGCTGTCTGGCTCTATGGCAGCCATCTTCTTTCGTCCGAAGGTTTTCTCCATCCAAACCTCGGTATAGTGCTTTATGTCGAAGTGCGTGCAACCGTCGGTTATGCGTCCTGTCTTCCAGTCGAGATGATGCATTAGCGCATCGGCCTTTATGTTGCTGCTGTGTATAATCATGGGCGTGATTACATCGCGCAGCAGGTGCGACGAGCGTGCCACAATCTTGTAGTTTGGCTTTTGTGGGTTAACCTTTCCGTCGCTCTCGAACGAGATACCATTGGCGTGGAGCGATGCAATCAAATCCTTCATTATACGCTTTCGTCCTTTCAGGAGAATTGGCACTTTGTGGTATGGAATGTCCCAATATTTGCACGTGGGGTGCGGAACGAGAGTGTCTTCTTTGGCAATATTGAGGTAGATATTTCCGCGGATGTGGCTGATGCCATGCTGGCGGAGTTGTGTTGTAAGCGTGTCGAAACTTTCGAGCAGAGGGTCGGCATCGGCGCGAAGCAGAAGATTGCCTACGAGCGTATCGCCCCTCATGTCGCCGCGAATCTGCAACGACGAGTACAGACGGCTGTCCATGCCGAGTGTTTCGAGGGCTGCTACCGCCGTGGCAATCTTTAGGCACGATGCCGGCGGAAGCCTCATGTTGTCGCGATATGAAAATACCGCGCGGTTGGTGCTCAGGTTGAATACCGAGACGGCAATCTCGCCCGTGTCGAGCCTTAGAGGAGAGTGCAGAAATCTGTTAATCTCCTCTTTCAGATTGTTGTCGAAGGCAATCTGTTGTGCCGTGGGCTTAGGCTCTTCGGGTTTCTTTTTAATTGTTTTGGCTGGTGGTGCAGGCACGTTCTTTGTGCAGGCGTTTCCCGCTTCGTTTATCAAGTATGTAAACAGGTAAAACAAGGCGATGGCTGCCATTGCCAGAATCGGAATGATGATGTACCAGCAGCCTTTCTTCAGTCTTCTTTTTTTCAATTTTCCAAATCGTTTACAATGTTTATTCCCATTTTTTTCATCAGGAAGCACGCATTCATGTTCTGCGCCACTCCCTCGCGTATTTTGTAACTGAATGTCAGTTCGTCGTTGCAGATGTCAGCCTCGAAGCAAAGGTTCGAGATGCTTTCGGGAAAGACCGACTTCAGCCGTGCAAGGGCAAGATCGTGCGTGGCTATGATGCCGTTTGCCTGCATCTGTATCAACTGTTTTACAAACGAGTAACTGCCTTGCTGCTTGTCGTGCGAGTTTGTTCCCCGCAGAATCTCGTCGAGCATCACAAACATGCGTTCGCCGTTGTTCAGCCTGTCGATAATCATCTTCAGACGCTTCAGTTCGGCAAAGAAATAACTTTCGCCGCTTCGGAGCGAGTCGTTGGTGCGCAGGCTTGTGAATAGCGTTGCCGGGTGCAGACGGTTGTTGCCGTCGGTTGTACACATAGGCGCGCCGATGCAGCCAAGCACATAGTTCGTTGCCACCGTGCGCAGATACGTGCTTTTGCCTGCCATGTTCGCTCCCGTTACGACAAGGAAGTACGGTTTTCGGCTAATGTCTATCGGGTTAGGCACGGCATTCCTCATAAGCGGATGTACCAGTCTTTCAGCCTTTATCAGACAGTCGTCCTCTGCTATGTTGGCAAAGACATAATCGGGGTTGTTGAACCTGAAGTTTGCCAGCGATGCCAGAGCCTCAACCGCGCCAATCGCTTTGAGCCATGTAGGAATGGATTCGGCATACTCGTGCTTCCATCTTTCCATCGAGACGGCACATCGCAAGTCGCTAAGCGAAAGTCCGTTAAGAATGAGCAGAACCATTATGTTGCTGTTGGAGTCGAGTTTGTGCAACACCTTGTCGAGCGCGCGGATTGACTCCGAAGCCTTTCCGCCGTTGCTGCATACGCTTGCCTGAATTTCGCGCAGCAAAGTGCTTTCCCACTCTTGACTCTCTATGAGACTGAGGAGTTTTGAATATGTTGAAAGCGTGCTGAGCGACTTGTTGTAGCCAATCTGAATCTTTCGGATTTTGCCCGACATCATCGTGGCTGCGACGGCTATGACGAAGAAGAGCGAGATGTAAAAATCTGCCTTAATCAAGCCTGCAACGAAAAGTATTGCCATCACGATGTTAAGCCCTATGACGATTTTTGGCAGAAGCCTGAGAATAGGTTTATTGAAGACATCGCCGCTCTTTGCCCATTGGTCGAGCATTTCGAGGTCTTCGATATTGTTCTTGTTGCCTACCGTTGCCGCAGCCGCAAAAGACTGTCGCCACTCAACTTTTTTGCTCAGTTCGTCTACCGCCTTCTGTCGCGCTTCAATTTCGCCTTTGTCTGTAAGCGGATTTTTCAGCCATTCTGCCAGAGTGTTGCTGCCCAGTTGCGTGGCGGTTCGGTTTAGCATCTGAAATAGCGAGCCTGCGCCGAACACATCAATATCGAACGTAAATGGATGACTGCTGTCTGCGTACTGGTTTCCGTCGGGAAATGCCGAGAAATTGCCGCCGAGCGATGCTATCTCGTCGTTGTTTATCTTTATCAGAGCCTTACAGATGTCTTCTTTGTACAGAAATCTGTCCTGCCATTTTGAAAGAAGCAGAAAGACTGCTATTCCAACGCATGCCACGACAAAGATTAAAATGCTGTTGCCGCCCCAAAGTTGGTAGACGGCAAGCGGAGTGAGCACGAAAACGACGAGTTTAGTCAGTCCCAAGCCGTATATTCTGAGCGAGATACGCTTTAAATCAGCTTTCTGTTGTGCGATTATCGAGTGATATTTTTCTGCGCTCATACCTCGGCTTCTTGTTGTTTCAGAAAATCCTCGGCCTTTGCCAGAGTGTCGAGTTTTCCGACATCTATGAGATGCAGATTCTCGTTTACGTTGGCATAGATGGCTATGCGGTTGCACACGCTCAGATAGAAGTCGATGATGGCGAACTTGCCCTGCCACTCGTCGAAGAACGGCGCGAGGGCAGGAGTAATGATGTGAATGCCCGAGAAGGCAAACATCTTGCATTTGCTTACGTCAAGATTCTTGTATGGCGATTTTACCTCGCCTGTGCTGATGTTTGTCCAGCCTACAAGACGATTGTCGTTGTCGAAGAGCAGATATCGCGATGTGCTTCGGTTGCTAACCATCAGCATTGCGCCCATCTCTTTCTGGCGGCACATTTCGGATGCTTCGGAATAGAATCTTTGCAAATCTACGTTGTGCAGAATGTCCACGTTGTGAATCAGGATAGGCTCGTCGTTGCCGTTGTTGAAGAGCGGCAGAGCCTTTTTTATGCCGCCGCCCGTTTCGAGCAGTTGGTCGCTTTCGTCGCTTATAGCCACATCAACGCCGGCAAATTTGTGCTGTGCCACAAAATCCTTTATCTGCTGGGCAAAGTGATGCACGTTTATCACCACCTTGTCCGCTCCAGCTCGTTGCAGCCGTTCGAGGAGTATTTGCAGAAGGGGCTTGCCGTTTACAGGCACCATAGCCTTTGGCATCGTATCGGTAAGCGGTTTCAGCCGGGTGCCAAGTCCGGCAGCAAAAATCATTACTTTCATAGCCAAGTGTCAATGTTTTGTTCGCGATGGATGATGTGAACCTTAACTCCGTATTTCTGGTGCAGATGCTCGGCAACGTGCTGCGCCGAGTAGACTGAGCGATGTCGTCCGCCTGTGCATCCGAAGCAGCACATCAGATGAGTGAATCCGCGCTTCATGAAACGCTCTGTGTGAGCATCTACGAGTTTGTACACGCTTTCGAGGAAGGTTAGAATCTCGCCGTCGTCCTCAAGAAATTTGATTACCGGCGCATCGAGACCCGTAAGGGGCTTGTAAGGTTCGTATCGGCCGGGATTGTGCGTGCTTCGGCAGTCAAACACATATCCGCCGCCGTTGCCGCTTTCATCAGTCGGAATACCTTTCTTGTACGAGAAACTGTACACGGTTACGGTCAGTTCGCCCTGTCCGTCGTATTTCGAAACGCTTGCAACCTGCGGTTTGAACTGCGGTAGTTCAGCCATCTCGCTTAGGATTTTGTGCAGATATGCGTATTTCTGTCCGCAGATGGCAAGTTGCGCCTTCAGGTTCTCTATTGCCGGCGGAATGCTTTCTACAAAATGCTTCTTGCGCTCAAAATATCCGCGGAAGCCGTATGCGCCAAGCACCTGAAGGATGCGGAACAGCACATATAGGTTCAGTTTTTCGGTAAACTGCTGCTTGTCAATCTTTGCGTATCTCGATGCGCTATCCAGATACACGTTAATCAGTTCGTTGCGAAGTTCTTGCGGATATTTAGCCGATGCCTGCCACAGAAAGGAAGCTACATCGTACTGAATCGCGCCCTTTCGTCCGCCCTGAAAATCGATGAAGAACGGATTTCCGTCCTTGTCGAGCATCACGTTGCGAGCCTGAAAGTCGCGGTAGAGGAACGTGTTGCAGTCCTCGCCGATGAGATCTGTTGCCATCTGGCAGAAGTCGTGCTCCAGCTTCAGTTCGTTGAAGTCGATGCCAGTTGCCTTCAGAAAGCAGTATTTAAAATAGTTCAGGTCGAACATAATGCCTGTGCGGTCGAACTCTGGCTGCGGATAGCACTTGCCGAAGTCCAGCCCTTCTGCGCCCTTAAACTGCATGTCGGGCAGCAGACTGATGGTGCGTCTGAGTAGTTCTTTTTCTTCTGCCGAATACTCACCTCCGGCGTTGCGTCCGCCCTCTATTGCTTTGAACAGCGATGTGTCGCCAAGGTCCTGTTGAATGTAGTAGCGCGAGTCGTTGCTCTGTGCCAGCACCTTTGGCGTTGGCAGACCTTTTTTGGCAAAATGCTCGGCAAGGTAGATGAATGTCTGGTTTTCCTCTACCGATGTGCCTTCAACGCCAATAACGGTAGAGCCGTCGGCATCAGAGATTCTGTAATATTTTCGGTTGCTGCCGGCAGCCGGCAGCAGTTGTATGCTTGTAGGCTCGCAGCCTTTCCAAGATTCGTATAATTGTTTTAAATGTTCCATTCTGCAAATTTACGAAAAATTTGAGAGAATGTCGGCTATTTCTTCCGATGTTGTTTGTGGGGGAGAAGAAAAATCCTGTTCCGTGGCAATGGCATAGAGAGTTGAATTGCTTTCTATGTTAAAATCCAAATATTTCGACCATTTTTTTTGTTTATGCTG
>R24__coassemble_185_pt1 | contig 46323 bp, 43 predicted proteins | sample R24__metabat2_low_PE_011 | metagenome-assembled genome bin R24 | reverse complement strand
GAAGATATTAAAATACATATATTAATAGCACAAGAAGTTAAAAAGTTAATGCTTGGCGGACACATAGCTGAAGCGGTGATGCTAGCTCCACTTTGGAGATACTTTGCAAACAAATAATTAAAGATAATATGGCATACAAAATTCCTCTTTTTAATCTGAACTTCGACGAGCGCGAGGCTAAGGCAGCGTATGATACTATCAAGTCTGGCTGGATTTCCACCGGACCTAAGAATGCTGAGTTAGAACAGATGTTTATAGATATGTGGAAGGTGAAGTATGCAGTGAGCATGTCGAACTGCACCGATGCCCTTCACGTTTGTTGTATGGTTTGTGGTTTTGGCCCTGGCGATGAGGTCATTTGTCCTTCGCTCACCTTTGCTGCTTCTTGCAACTGCATCCGTTATGTGGGTGCAACACCAGTGTTTGCTGATATAGTAGGTCCTGATCATATTAATATCGATCCTAAAGATATCGAACGCAAAATTACACCAGAGACAAAGGGTATTGTAGTTGTCCATATGGCTGGTTTCCCCGCCAAGATGGATGAGATTATGGCCATTGCCAAAAAGCATAACCTCAAAGTGGTTGAGGACGCTTGTCATGGTCCTCTGTCTGAGTATAAAAGTCAGAAACTTGGTGCAATTGGTGATTGTGCTGCTTTCAGTTTCTTCTCTAACAAGAATATCTCTACAGGTGAAGGTGGTATGTTCATCACTAACAACGAAGAGATGGAAAAGAAGGCTCGTTTGATTCGCAGTCATGGTATGAGCACAATGAGTTACCAGCGCGCCAGCGGCCATGCTACTGAGTACGATATCACATGTTTGGGCTATAATTTCCGTATGGACGATATACGTGCATCAATTGCCATTGAGCAGCTGAAAAAGCTTCCTGGAGATTTGGAAACTCGTATTAAAGTGCGTAAGCAGTATGTTGACCGTCTCTCTAAGATTGAGGACGTTGTAGTGCCTTTTGCTGATAATACGGAGTTTGTTAGTAACTATATTCTTCCTGTTGTTTTGCTTAACAGCACTAAGGAGTATAGAAACAAGGTGCGTGAATATATGCATGCAGCAGGAGTACAGACGTCTGTTCACTATCCTGCAGCTCATAAGTTCTCAACCTATAAGGAACTAGGTGCGGTACTGCCACAGACCGAGTACGTTACAGATAATGAAGTGACTCTGCCTATGTATGCAGCACTGACAACAGAGCAGATTGACTTTATCTGCGATACTTTTGAAAAGGCAGTAAAGGAGTGTAAGTAATGTATAAGAATAAGAAATCAGTTCTTATCTTTGGTGTAGGACCTCTTCAGAAGTCTATTATCAACAGGGCAAAGTTGATGGGACTATACACTATTGGTATTGACCCTGTAGCTGATGCTGCTTGCAAGGATGATGTTGATTCATTTGAAATCGTAGGCGGTCAGGACTATGATGGTACAATGGCGGTGGCAAAGAAATATCAGATTGATGCCATTGTCACAGCTGCTACTGATAAGCCTTTGGTCATGATGGCTCGTGTGGCAAAGGAGTTAGACCTTCCTTTCTACTCTGTTGAAACAGCCAAATGGAGCACCGATAAGTTCCTGATGAAAGAGCGTTTTGAGCAAGGTGGAGTACCCCATGCTCAAGGCCGCTTAATCTCAAAAGTAGAAGAGGCTGAGGGCTTGGTATTCCCAGTGATAGTAAAGCCTAGAGATAATTCGGGTAGCCGAGGTGTAAAGTTTTGCCGTGATAAAAAAGAACTGCAAATCAGTATTGATGAAGCATTGGAGAACTCCAAGTTAGACACCGTACTGGTGGAAGAATTCATTGAAGGCCCGGAATACAGTATCGAAAGTTTGCATCACGATGGTAAAAGTGAGGTCATTCAGTTTACAGAAAAGAAAACCACAGAGTTCCCATACAATGTGGAGTTAGGCCATATCCAGCCTGCTAACATCTCGGATGAGAATAAACAGAAGATTCGTGAAATTATAGCAAAGATAGGTAAAGCGCTCAATTTCGAGAATTGTCCTTCCCATACGGAACTGAAGATTAATGAACGTGGTATCTTTGTCATTGAGACAAGCCCTCGTTTGGGTGGTGACTATATTACCTCTACACTTACGCCTCTTTCAACAGGTGTCAATCTCGAAGATGAACTTTTGAAAATCTCTTTGGGCGAAACTATCAACCCCCAGCCAAAGGCTGTGCAATATTCTGGCGTACGCTTCTTTGCTTTTGAGGAGGGTTGTATAATAAAACATGAACCCAATGAAGAATTTGTCAAAGGCTGGCCTCATGTGGTAGATTTCTCTTTTAACTTAAATGCTGGAGATAAAGTGAATCGTATTACCTCCAGTTTGAACCGCTATGGCCATCTTACACTAACGGCTGGGAATAGAGATGCTATTGAGGAAGCTTTCGATAAGTATGAGAGAGTTATAACCGACGATTGCTTGTAATTAGCACTTATGGGAAAGAATTATGTAATATATGGCGACACTCCTTTTGTAGAGGAAATATTTAACATTATTTCCTTTGAGGGAAGAGATAATGTAGTCGCTTTTACCAACGATAGGGCTTTTATGACCAGAAAGACTATAAAAGGATTGCATGTTATACCATTTGATGAACTCAAAGAGACTCTTACGGAGCCGTTTGACATACTTCTAGCTTATGGTTATACTAAGATGAATAGCCTGAGGGAAAAGGTATATAACGAATGTAAGTCTGCTGGTATGAAGTTGGGTTCATACATATCAACTAATGCTCATTGTTATACTGATATGGTCGGAGAAGGTTCAATGATTTGGCCCAATGTGTATATAGGGCCAGGGGCTAGCATTGGTCGTTGTAACATAATTCAGGCCTCGTGTACTTTATCACATGACAATACACTAGGTGACTTTAATTATCTTGCGCCAGGCGTTGTACTTGGTGGAAGGGTAAGTATAGCAAATTATTGTTTCTTAGGCTTAAACTGCACCGTAAGAAGTGATGTCAGCCTTCCTGATAAGACGCTACTTGGTTGTGCTTGTAATTTGCTGAAAACCAGCGAGTTAGCTGGGGGGGGGTATATCGGCAATCCTGCGCGACGGCTTGATAAAGACAGCGTAGAATTAGAAATATAGGGCTGCTCGCAAGATTATCGTGAGTAGTCTGAAAATGTATAAAAACTCATAAGGATGAAAACGATAGTAGTTTTTGGAGCAACTGGTAAGGTTGGCTGTTATACAGCCCTTTATTTAAAGGAAAAAGGATATAATGTAATTGCAGTAGGCAAACGTAAGAGTGATAACGGCTTCTTTGCCGACAATGGAATCGAATATAAGTCTGTGGATATCATGAATACGTCAGATTATGATGTTCTCCCACAGAAGGATGTATTTGGCGTGATTCACATGGCTGCTATTCTTCCAGCTACTATGGAAGGTTATGATCCTCATGAATATGTTCGTTCAAACCTTGATGGTACACTCAACGTATTAGACTATGCAGTAAAGGCAGGAGTTCAGCGTTTCGTTTTCCCTAAGTCTTGGTCTGATATATTATATCTGACAGGTACGTTGAAACCTATTCCAGCTGATGCGGAAGTTAGGTTCCCATTAGATAATGACCACACAGTTTACGCAATAACCAAGAATGCAGCATGTGACATTATCCATCATTATGCAGTGAAGTATAATTTTAAATTCTATATACTCCGTTTTCCTAATATCTTCTGCTACCATCCCAAACCTACTTACTTTGTTGATGGTAAATCAAGATGGACTGGCCAAAGAGCCATTATTGAGCAGGCAAAGAAAGGTGAAGACATTGAACTTTGGGGTAGTCCTGACGCTGCCAGAGATGTGTTCTATGTAAAGGATTGTACACAGATAATAGAAAAATGCTTCTCGGCAAATGGTGAAAGTGGAACCTATAATGTTGGAACAGGTTGGGTTGTAAACCGACGGGATCAAATTCAAGGCATCATTGATGTTTTTGGTGACAAGAATCATCCTTCCAAGATTGTAGTTAGATTAGATAAACCGGATTCTCCAACTTATTTGTTGGATATTTCAAAAACAAAAGAGCAATTGGGCTTTGTTCCCAAATATGATTATATGACATACCTTCGCGACTTAAAGCACGAGATGGAAATCAACCGCTTTGAGAAATTGTGGGGAAAAGAAAGTGATTATATTCAGAATTAAGAATGATAGATAAAATCAAGAATCGAGTAATTGCTCCTACCACTTCATTGTTGGAAACGATGAAAGTGATGGATGAGATTATGGTGAAGACCCTTTTTGTGCTTCAAGGAGAGCATTTTGAGGGAATTGTAACCTTGGGTGACATCCAAAGGGCAATTATTAATAATATTGCCTTAAAAGAGCCTGTTAGCCATATTCTTGACAAAAACAAGATTTATGGTCATATCTCGGAGGGAGACGAAAGCATCAAGGAAAAGATGCGTAAGATGCGAGCTGAAGTTATGCCTATCCTTGATGAGAATGGAGTTCTTGTAGATGTATGTTTTTGGAGCGATTTGTTCAAAAAAACAGAAGTTGCTCAAAGAGAAAAGATCGACTTACCTGTTGTTATTATGGCAGGCGGTAAAGGGACACGACTCAAACCCATAACTAATGTGATGCCAAAGCCCCTTGTGCCGGTAGGTGATAAAACCATCCTTGAAGTCATTATGGATCAGTTTGAGGGTATTGGCTGCCATAAGTTCTACATGTCTGTCAACTACAAGGCAGATATGATAAAATATTATCTTAGTCAGCTTGATCACAAGTATGACATCGAGTTCTTTATGGAGGATAAGCCTCTTGGAACTATTGGTAGTGTAAGCCTTTTAAAGGGCAAGATAACCACACCTTTCTTTGTTAGCAACTGCGACAGCATCAATGAGCAAGATTACCGTGACGTATGGGATTATCATGTGGACAACCATAATGACATGACCATAGTTACCATGGTAAAGAGTTTTAAGATACCTTATGGTGTAATTGAAACAGGAGAGGATGGTTTGATGACATCACTTGAAGAAAAACCAGAACAAACCTATCAGGTGAACACAGGTGTATATATCTTGAATCCAGAGTTGATTGATGAAATTCCAGAAGGTGAATTCTTCCATATCACGCACTTGATGGAGAAAGTGCAAACTCGTGGTGGGCGTGTTGGCTGCTTCCCTGTGAGCGAACATGCGTGGAAGGATATGGGAGAGTGGCCAGAGTATTTAAAAATGATTAAAGTTCTTTAATGTAAAACTAATGGCAGAAGAATCATTAAAAAAAGTAGCAGCGACAAGCGTATTTTGGAATGGACTTCAGCGCTACATAACTCTTGGCATATCATTCGTGTCGAGCATTATTCTTGCTCGACTACTCACTCCATATGATTATGGCTGCATAGGAATGCTGGAGATATTCATCGCTATTGCCACTATCATGATTGATGGAGGTTTCGGCTCCGCTCTTCTCCAAAAGAAAAGGCCAACTCAAGAAGACTACTCAACAATATTCTACTGGAATCTTGCTATGTCAACAGTGATGTATATCCTGTTGTATATAAGTGCACCTCTAATTGCAAAATTCTATGATATACCGTTGTTGACACCCGTATTACGAGTTCAAGGTTTGGTACTTTTTATCAATGCCTTGAAAATGATCCAGAGCAATATACTAAGAAAGAATTTTCGTTTTAAGCCAATGGCAATCGTCGTGACGGTGTCATCACTAATCTCAATTGTGGTGACTATTGTGATGGCATACTGTGGCTATGGAGTATGGTCACTCGTAGCTCAGAACCTCCTTATCGCTTTCTTGCCAATGATTGCTTTTTGGATAATAACTAAATGGACCCCCATGCCAGTTTTTTCTAAAAGGTCATTTAGAGAATTATTCAGCTTTGGTGGATTTATGTTTCTTACTAGTGTTATTAATACTGTTTCGGAAAATATACAAGGGCTACTGATTGGCTGGGTATATAATCCGTCAACAATGGGTTTTTATGCTAAGGCTAAAACAACTGAAGGTTTAGCTTCAAATGGCATATCTCAAGTGGTGAGTACTGTAACGTATCAACTTTATTCAGAGGTTCAAGATGACTTGCCTATGCTTATAAATTTCCTAAAAAGGATAACAACAACTATTGCATACGTCACGTTTCCTCTTATTCTTTCTTTGATGATATTGGCAAAACCATTGTTTCTTATTTTATACTCAGATAGGTGGCTACCAAGTGTACCTTATTTTCAAGTATTGGCTATAGCTGGATTCGCAATTTGTTTACAGGCTGTCAATCTTCAAGCAATTGCCGCTATTGGAAAAAGTAAAGCAATGTTTACATGGACACTTGTCAAGAGAATAATAGGCATTATTTTGATAGTAGGTGGCTTGGCAGTTTATGGAATGGATGGACTTCTGATAGGTATGGTCTTGAATGCTTGGATTGCTTTCCTTATAAATTCTTGGCAAGTTGACACACATATAGGGTATAAGTTAAGTCAACAGCTAAAGGATCTTTTGCCAGTTTCTGTTTTGGCTATTGTATCAATAATACCAGCATATTTAATAGGGATTATAGCCCACTCTAATTTGTATGTACACTCTATCATAATGTTTCTTGTATTCATTTCAATTTATTTAGGAGCATCTGTCTTTTTTAAGATAGAGGCATTTGTATATTGCAAAAGTTTTGTACCAATGTTAATTAATAAAATTAATAAGAAGAAATAACTATGACTAAATTGTTAATTGTTAATGAATCCTTTAGCAATCCAATTTTCTATAGAAGGTGGGAATTATTGGCAGAGGATCATCATGATATAGAACTTTATCTTCTAACTCCTGAACATGAAGAAATTAGGGCTATAGCAGACTCCTTTGGCCAAGATCATAAAATCGTGGGTAAGAGAATTGAGAAAGATAACTTTCACATATTGTTATTTAAAAAAAGATATATTCGTGGCATAGGATGGACTTCACCAGATTTTCAACGATATATAGAAGACATAAAACCTGATATTATTTATAATATAGGAGCTCACAATCAGTTGTCACTCATGCAACTGATTTATTTGAGGAACAAGTGTTTGCCTTCGGCGAAGATGATGTCGTTTAGTATGAGAGGCCCGAATTATAATGCTTCGCATTTTAAAGAAAAGTGCCGCCCATTGAGCAGATATCTAAAGAGACGATTTGGGGCTTATTATTATGCGAAGTGGACTTTGAGATATTTCAACAAGAACATAGATGCTGTATTTTGTCATTACCCAGATGCGTATGATTGCTTCCGTGAAGAAGGCTATAATGGGCCGCTTTATATGCAAACACAGGTAGGTGTAAACCCTGAACTTTTCCATGAAAATGAAGAATGGCGAAATGAAATCCGGAACAAATATGAAATAGATGATGATACTTATCTTTTTGGTAGTGCAACACGATTTACTGCTATAAAAGGTTTAGACGATATTATCCAAGCATTACCTAAAGAAGGAAATTGGAAATATCTGATGATGGGGTCTGGAATGAAAGAAGAAACGGAAAGACTTACAAATATGATTAAAGAAAGAGGGTTGGCAGACAAAATAATACTACCAGGTTTTATAAACCTCAAGGACATGCCTAAGTATTATAATGCAATTGATTGTATGCTTCATTGTCCAAGAACTGCTTTTAGCTGGGTAGAAACTTTTTCTATCGCCTTGGTACAGAGCATGATAATTGGGAATCCTGTTATAGGTACTGACTCAGGATCTGTTCCATATCAAATAGGACCGGATGGTATCATAGTTAAAGAAGGAGATGTTGAAGCCCTTCGCGAAAAAATGCTTTGGGTATTGAACAATCAGGAAGAGGCCAAAAAGATCGGAGTACTGATGAAAAAAAGAGCGAATGAGTGCTTTAGTATACAGCATCTAAACGAATTATTCTATAGAACTATAGTGGAAGATGTCATGTTTGGTAAGTATGATAAGGAAAAAATGGACATGGCTACGTACAAAACCGATTATCATCAATGAAAAATATTAAGCGTATTATAAGTAGATGTCTTAATCCGGTTTTTGAGACCAATGGTGATGAGGCAGAGTGGTTTGGTTACTATAACTACGACACCTTAAATTATGACCATACTAAAATGCTATGTAATAGGTCGAAATCAGAAAAGAGTAAGATAACAGCTCAAGATACAATTGAGATTGGATACTATGAACTATCCAACGGAGAATGGTATAAAATAGCTGAGTCTGATTCTTGGAACTGGCAACAGGGGGCGATGGCTCAGTGGCTTCCTGGTGAAGGGAACGAAAATAAAGTTATCTATAATTGTTCACATAATGGACACCTTTGTTCAAGAATTGTTGATATTGTGACTGGAGAAACAAAGGATATTGATTGGTCAATCTATGGTTTAACTCCTGACGGAAAAAAGTCCATTGCTTTAGACATGGAACGTTCCTACTGGTGTCGTGCTTACCACTATCAGTCTGTGGCAAATCCCGAGAAAGATGGACGAATTGTTGAAGGCGATGGCATTTTTGAGATAAACTTAGAAAACAATACAAGAAAGCTACTCATAGACATTAAGGATATCGTGGCTCTTTCATCCGATAAAAATTTTGATGATATGAAGCATTGGGTAGAGCATATCATGATAAATCCATCTGGAACCCGCTTTTGTTTTCTTCATCGTTTTTCACCTGTTAATGATGTTCTACAATATCGAACACGGATATGCATAGCAGATATAGATGGAAGTAATTTACAAGTAATCCCCGAATGGAACTCTTATATGTGGTCACATTTCGGTTGGCAGGGCAACGATAATTTCGCAATATTTACATATAAGCGACCTTCTTTATATAAAACTTTTGACGCTGCTCCTGTAGAGACCTCGCATAATGGTACTTTTTCTCTGAAAAAAATCATACGTTCAGTGGCGCTTAAAGTAAAGAATATAATTCCAAAGAAATTCATAAAAAGAATACTGGCAAACAATGCTTATTACCAGTATTACACTCTTGGAACTGATGGTGTGTACCATTTATCGGCAAATTGGATTCAGTCATATTTCGATGTCGATGGACATCCTTCATTTACCGCAGATGGTAAGTATATGCTCACAGACTCCTACCCAGATGACCATAACAACAGAAGGTATATTGTGTATAATACAGAGAACCATAAAGGAGTTGTAATAGCTAACATGCCAGAGAACAGCCTTCATGGAAATTCATCATGTGATCTTCATCCAAAACTTTCACATGATAACCAATATGTTGTATTTGATACAACATCATCTGGTAAACACTCTATGTTATTGTTGTCTTTGAATTGGGATCAAATAAAAAATGAAATATCTTGATGGAAAAATTTTCCGAGAATAGAATAAAAGTAGTTTGGCTATGTGCCTATTCCGACAAAATTTTACGTAGTCACTTATCCTTTCCTTGGTGGTATTGGGGCAATGTTGTCAGACGAATGATGGGTTTGAGCAAGCAAGAAGATTTCGCAGTGTGGGATTCGAACGCTCTGGCTGAGATACGGAATATGACTGACCGCGTAGAGTTGCATGTTATTGTTCCTCACAGTGGCATTGCTCATATTCATGAGTTTGAGGTGGCAGGCATTTTCTACCATGTTTTTTGGCATGAATGGGACATCGTTTCTGAGAAAATCAAACGAAAACTAAACCTCAGGAATGAGAGATCTTTTGCAAATAGTCGTAATACGATAACTAAGCTGATAGCAAAGATAAAGCCGGATATAGTTCATGTAATAGGCATAGAGAATATATTTCATTCTATGGCTGTGCTTGATATCCCCAAAGATATTCCTGTTATTGCGCAACTTCAAACTATGGTAAGTGACCCTCGTTTTAAAGCTAGTTGCGGTGCAACTGAGAAGGAGTATGCTTTTAACAGCGAGACAGAGAAACGTATTATTCGTAGGGCTGACTATATAGGTACACAGGTGCCAAGATTTCGTGAAATCATTTTGAAAGATATAAAGCCCGATGCGGTATTTGTAGATACAACACTTGCTGTTACTGAACCAGTTGTTGAAGACACTACTGCGAAAGAATTTGATTTCGTATATTTCGCGGCAGACATCAGTAAGGCCGCTGATTTGGCAATTGAGGCCTTTGCAGAGGCACTAAAAGAGATACCATCCTTAACTCTTGACGTTGTAGGCGGATATTCACAAGAACTTAAAGCGACTTTAGACCAGAGAATAGCAGAACTGGGTATTGGTGGTAGCATTACTTTTGAAGGGAAGTTGCCTACACACGACGATGTGATACGACAGATAAGGAAGTCACGTTTTGCGTTGTTACCGTTGAAAATCGACCTCGTTTCAGGCACAATTCGCGAGGCAATGGCCAGTGGAATACCCGTAGTGACAACCATCACCCCTGGGACACCGAGTCTAAACGAAAAGCGTGAATGTGTGCTGCTTTCAGAGATGGGCGATCATAAGGCTATGGCGCAGAATATGTTGAAGCTTGTTGATGATGTTGATTATGCATCAAAGATCAAAGCAAATAGTCTTAAAACCGCCGGAGAGAGAATAAGTAATCGAGAAATTGTAGAGAAATACGTAGAAACCTATTATGCCTATGTTGATAGACTAAAAAGCAGATAATGTGTATTAATACCGCTAACACTACAAAAGAATGAGAAGATGCATATAAACTTATTTATAATACCTTTTATTATAGTTGTTGGTTTGCTATTTTCTAAAACAAATAGCAAGCGTGGACGTTCATCCTATATCGTAATATGCAGCATTGTTTTGATTTTAATTGCATCTTTGCGTAGCCCAGAGAGGATGGCGAGTTTATATAGCTTAGACACCATGAAATATGAAGAAATGTTTGAGCGCTCTTTTGATATTGGGTGGAACGAGTTCGTTCATACTTTTTATTTACGCTACTTTATGGGAATTGAAGATTTTGATGTTGGATTTACTGCTCTAAACAAAATCATCAGTTATGTTACTCATGAATTTTGGGTGTTTTCCGTTATAGCTGATTTGTTGTTTTTTGTTCCTTTTGGGAGAATCATCTATTGCTACACAACAAGTGTGAAGCAAATCATGTTTGCCTATGTGTTTTATGTAGCACTATTACAGGTCTTTTTCTTAGCTGGGGCTAGACAGATGTTCTCATTAGGCTTTGATTTGATGGCATTATTGGCCGTTGTTGATAGAAAACTCATACGAGCATTGATCTTTTTTGTTATAGGATTGACGATTCATTTTTCATCGTTCTTATTTTTAATACCTTTAATAATGATTTGGTATAATATAAAGCCTGACACTCTAAAAGTACTGCATGCGCTTAGTTTTGTGATATTTCCTTTAGTACTATTTTTTCCTAACCAAATAATTGTTTTTATGGGGGTAGCCTCTGGTGTTGAGAGATATGCAGAATTCGGTAGGAGAGCTATTCAGGGAGATTCCTGGATGTTCATATTCTTGATAGAATTAATATCGCTGTTCTGTCTCATTGCCATCAAAAAGGAAATTTTAATAATGAATAATGCAATACGTGTCTTTTATGTTATGACCCCACTGCTGACATTTTTTGCGCCATTAATTATCAGTAATGGCTCTATGATACGAATATCATTATATTTCCACATGTTCTTATGTTTATTGATTCCTTACGCTATAGACTGTTGTTTAGATGAAAATCAAAGAAATACAATTTATATATTGGCGATTACCGCTTTGTTGGTATTGACATTGTCTGGTGGTGGAACTCAATATTATTTCTTTTGGCAACGATAGAGATCAAAAACAATCATGATAAGAAATAAAGAAAACATCAAGGTCCTTGTTGTTGGTCGCGTGGCATGGACAGCCAGCCAGTGTACTCAAAATAGTATCTTTAATGGCTTTAATCCGAAGAATCTTGCATATATTTGCATAGAGACGCAAGATCCTGATTTCAGCCATTGTGCCAACCATTTTCAGATTTCTGAAATTGCACTTATTAAGCGTTTATTCAAATGGAATACACTGACAGGTCATAAGAGAATTCCTGGAGCTAATTCATCAGAAGAGAAATCATTAGAAAAGAAAGAGGCATCTACGGGAGGTTGGATTAGGAGGCATCGTTCGTCGCTATTCCTTTATATACGTGAGATGCTGTGGCGTCTTAATGGGTGGAAAACAAAAGAGCTGGATCAATTTATTGATGACTTTGCTCCCGATGTGCTTTTTTTTCTCAGTGACCCATTGCCGCTGATAAACCGTTTACACCTTTACATTCTTCGCAAAACCAACCTTCCAGCAGCAATCTTCTTAATGGATGATATATGGAGTTATGAGAGTGGACGAACGGGGCTGCGTTACTTATTAAGACGAGAAGTTGAGAAGTTAGTGCCTGCTTGCAAGGCTCATTTTGCTATAAGCCCCAAAATGAAGGAGGAATGCGACAGCCTTTTCAATACCGATTGCATCCTTCTTACCAAAGGCATAGAAAGATTTGCAGAACCTTTACAACTGCTGCACTCACCAATAACACTGGTATATACTGGAAATCTTATATATGGTCGTTTGTATTCATTGGCTGCAATTGCCAGCACGATAGAGAAGATAAACGGGGCTGGAAAAAATACGGTAATGCTGAATATTTATACCCAGACTGAACTAAATGAAAAGGAGCGTGAATTGTTAGATAAACCAGGTGTTTGTCAGTTGCATCCACCAGTTCCGTATTCTGAACTAGAGAAAATCTATAATGAATCGGATATATTGCTATTTGTCGAATCATTACAAGATAAGTATAAGAATATCGCCCGCTTATCATTTTCAACAAAATTAACGGACTATTTGGCCTGCGGCCGTTGTATTTTTGCCGTTGGTGCTGAAAACATTGCTCCTATCGAGTATCTTAGAAATGCAGATGTAGCGGTAACCTGTAGTAGTATAAAAGATATTGAAAATAAACTACAATCGTTGTTGGAGAGTCCAGAAAGAATAACCACACTTGCTCGCAGGTCTTTAGAGTACGGAAAGATTCACCATAACACAGAATTGATGCAGGAAAGGCTTTCTTCTACTATTATCCGTATAGCAAACAATATTGATGATGGTAATACTTCACTTAGTTAAGACCTCTACAGGAGGTATGTGGGCGTTCCGACTGATGCGTGAACTCGTGCAGTTGGGTGATGAGGTACACGTTGCAATGCCAGTTGACGGTACGCTGGTTCCACAGTATAAAGAAGCCGGTATTGTTATTCATGAGTTGAACTACTCCATGAAGAACACTTGGGGCACTATTAAACAGATACGCAAGGTGGTTGACGAGGTGAAGCCGGATATTGTGCACAGCCACTTTGTTGTGACGACGCTACTGATGCGACTGGCCTTGCGAAAGAGAAATGTTGCACGCGTGTTTGAAGTTCCTGGTCCTTTACATCTTGAACATAAGTTATACAGAAATGCTGACGTTTGGACGGCTCAGAAGAAAAAAGACTTCTGGATTCCCACTTGTCAGTGGTCCTACGATAGGTACAGGGCGAGCGGAATTGATGAGAGCAGGTTGTTTTTAACCTATTACGGTGGTGACCTGGTTGACAAATCTTACGAAAAAGGCATCTTGCGTTCTGAACTTGGATTGTCAGATGACGACATTATTGTAGGCATGGTGGCATTTATGTATGCCCCCAAGAAGTTCCTTGGGGAAAAGAGAGGGCTGAAAGGACACGAAGACCTGATAGATGCCGTGGCTCTGATTCAAGGAAAATATCCCAATTTGCACCTTGTGATGGTTGGCGGTGCTTGGGCTGGGGCTGCGGAGTATGAGAGGGAAGTGATAGCCTACGGAAAGTCAAAGGTTCGTAATATACATTTCCTGGGAACCCGAAACAATGTGCCTGAATTGTATCAAGATTTCAATATGGTGGTGCACCCATCACATTCAGAGAATCTTGGTGGAGCTGGTGAATCTCTTATGTTGGCAGTTCCTACCATTGCATCAAATGTCGGAGGGTTTCCTGATATCGTGATTCCAGGAAAGACCGGATACCTTACAAAACCGTTTGATCCCGAATCAATAACAGCTGCTATAGAGACAGTTATTGCTAATCCCGAAGAGGCTAAGCGGTTGGCAGAAAACGGGAAAGCATACGTTCACGATAAGCTTGGAGCCAAGAAAACGTCGAAAGATGTTTATGACTTCTATAGGCTAATAAAGGAGCGTTTTGACAAGTGGAATGCATGACTAAGAAAGTGCATATAGCCAAGGGTGACTCACAAACTGCCGCTATTCTATGCCAACTGATAAGAATGGTGAAAGAATTCTGTTTAGGTTTGCATGGAATCGAATTAGGGCTCATATAGCTTTAGTGATGTGGTCAATGAAAGAAAGAATGATAATGACTAAAAAGGAATTATATATTGCTTGCGTCAAGCGGCCCGTGGGCTTTCTGGGCGCTCTGATAATTTTAGTATTGCTATCGCCCTTGTTGCTCACTATTGTGGTTTTGCTTTATATTGCAAACAAGAATGGTCGGAATGGTGTTTTCTTCCTTCAAGAGCGTCCAGGTAAAGATGCCAAAATATTTAAGGTGCTCAAGTTCAAAACGATGACCGATGAACGGGATTCAGAAGGAAACTTATTACCTGATGAGCAACGCTTGACGAAAGTGGGGAAGTTTATTCGCAGTACTTCAATCGATGAATTACCTCAGCTTATTAATGTGCTTAAGGGAGACATGGCTTTGATAGGCCCCAGACCGCTACTCACTCAATATCTGCCACTGTATTCACCTGAACAAGCACGGCGACATGAAGTCAGGCCAGGCATTACGGGTTGGGCACAATGTCATGGACGTAATGCCATTAGCTGGACTGAAAAGTTCAAACTGGATGTCTGGTATGTGGATCATTGTTCTATGTGGACAGACATCCAAGTGATATTTATAACAATAAAAAAAGTATTAATGCGGAAGGATATCAATTCTGCAACAGCAGCAACAATGGAAGCGTTCAACGGCTCTAATTGAGCTATGATTTAATGATTTAAAAGTTTAATGATTTAAGACTTTGGCAAAATATGAAGGACATTGTAATTTATGGTGCAGGAGGATTTGGTCGTGAAATAGCCTGCTTGATTCGGCAGATTAATGAAAGTGAAGTGCAATGGAATATTATAGGTTTCTTAGATGATAATCCAGAACTGAAAGGCACAGACAATGAGTATGGAACGGTTTTGGGTGATTTCGAGTGGCTGAACGCATACGATAAACCTATTGCTGTCGCCATTGCTGTAGGAAGCCCTAAAGCAGTGGAAAGCATTGCGAACAAAATCAACAATCCAAAAGTAGAATTTCCTAACCTCTATGCACCTTCTGTTACTTTCTTAGACAAAGATAGTTTGAAAATAGGTAAAGGAAATATCTTCTGTACTAACTGCTTTGTGAGCTGCAATGTAACGGTGGGCGATTTCAATCTTTTCAATGGTTACATCCCCATTGGTCACGACGCAGAGATTGGCAACTATAATGTGGTGATGCCTTCATGTAATATATCGGGTGGTGTGAAGCTTGGCAATACGAATTTCCTCGGAGTACAGTCTGTTGTGCTCCAGTATATTAAGATTGGTAACAATACTCGTATTGGTGCAAATAGCGTAATTATGCGTAAGACCAAAGATGGGTATCTTTATATCGGTAATCCAGCAAAGCGTGTGGATTTATAATCAAGTATTAGAGAACAATAAATAGTAATAATAAATTAAAAGATTACAATTATGGTAGACGAGAAACAGTTTATTCAAAATTTTTCTGATCAGTTTGATGATGAACCCGAAGGTTTGACACTTGAAACGAGATTCCGTGATATCGATGGTTGGTCATCCATCATTGCTCTCTCTGAAATGGCTATGTGTGATGAGGAATACGAGGTAATTCTCTCTGCCAATGAGATGGAGAGTGCCAACTGTATTGCAGATATCTATAAGATAGTTTGTGAACGTTATCATGGCTGACATGTATAATCCGTATTCACTTGAAGGGAAGACCATCCTGATAACAGGTGCGGCTTCCGGTATTGGACGATGTACCAGCATAGAATGCTCCAAGAATGGTGCAAGGCTAGTGTTAGTTGACTTGAACGAAGAAGGACTGAAAGCAACGCTCGGTTTATTGGAAGGCGAGAAAGAGCATTTTCAGTTCTCTGGAAATCTGTGTGATGAAGCATTCTTGCAACAACTCGCAGAAAACGCCCCTGATTTGGATGGTGTTTTCCTTTGTGCAGGCGTTTCAGATACTACACTGGCAAAGTTCTATACAAGAGAGAAAATAGACAGGGTGTTGAATGTGAATGTGATAGCACCAGCAATGATGCTCCGTTATCTTTTAGGGAAAAAGAAGATTAACAAAAACGGCTCGCTAGTTTGGATGAGTAGTGCTGGGGCAGAAGAGGTTGAACCAGGTCTGGGAATCTATGCTGCCTCGAAGTCTGCTGTTAATGGATTGATGAGAACATACGCCAAGGAACTGTTAGGAAGAAGAATCCGCAGCAATAGCATTATGCCGATGATGATTAAGACAGAACTGGTGGGAACTCTTTCAAACATATCGGACGATCAGTGGAAGAAACAGGAGGAGATGTATCCTCTAGGGTTCGGAAACCCGTTGGATGTGGCATATCTTGCTATGTATCTTTTTTCGGATGCCTCTCGTTGGGTAACAGGTTCGCGCTTTAAAATAGACGGAGGTTCCACTTTATAATCAATTTCCACTTTATAATCAATAAGGACAATAATGGCAACAATAAAGTATAAGGGAGTGGGCATCAGAGCTATCTCTGCCTGTGTGCCCCAAAATGTGAGTAAAAACAGCGAGTTAGGTTATCTGATTCCTGAAGAGGAGATTGAGAAAACCATCAATTCCATTGGTATCAAAGAGAAGCGTTATGTTGATGTAGATGTTACGGCTTCGGATCTTTGCTTTAAAGCCGCAGAGAAGTTGATAGAGGATAACAATATTGACCGTAACAGCATTGATATGGTCTTGTTCCTCAGCCAGCTTCCTGATTATAAGATTCCGGCAACCGCACCAATCCTTCAGCACCGTTTAGGCCTTCCTACCACAACTGCAGCTCTTGATCTGTCGTTAGGATGCTCTGGATGGGTATACGCCCTCTCTACAGCAATGGCATATGCTTCGATGGATGGCATCAACAGAGTGTTGCTTCTAGATGGTGAGACTTTCTCGAAGTTTGTGAACAAGATGGACAAGGTAGATGCTCCTTTGTATGGTGATGCCGGTACAGCCACTTTGATAGAGAAGACAGATAATGATTTTGAATCAGTCTTTATGCTCTATTCTGATGGCTCTGGCGAGGATTCTGTAAAGATTAAAGCCGGTGGTGGTCGTTTTAAGACTACTGTTGAGAATCTGAAAGAGCACACTGAGAAGGACGGTAGCATCCTAAGTGATAATGAGGTATTTATGAATGGTATGGAAGTGTTTAACTTCGTAATGCGTGCCGTGCCTCGCAGCATTAAGGATTTGTGCAAGGAACATGAGCTGGATTTACCTTCTGTCGGTCATCTGATTCTGCATCAGGCTAACCGGTTTATGACGGACTTTGTCGCTAAGCGCATCAAGTACCCTCTTGAGCGTGTACCTTATTGTTTGGATAAATATGGCAACACCAGCTCTCCCTCAATTCCGCTGACTATATCTTCAGAATTATCAGGTAAGGAATTGAACGATGCAATTGTATCTGGATTTGGTGCTGGACTCTCATGGGCTACTGCACATATCTCGTTGGCAGATTGTAAAGTGTCACCTGTTATTGAATACTAAAATGCTACCAGAATTTAAGTTCCATCATATTGGTGTGGCTGTTAACGATATTGAGGCTACATCAAGTGCTTACGAGCAAGGTGGCTATCATCGTTCTGCCAGCATCTTTGATCCGGTTCAGAATGTAAACATCTGTTGGCTGACCCGAGAGGGTTATCCAACAGTGGAACTTCTTGCGCCTGTGGATGAGAAATCACCTGTTAATAAAACGCTTGAGAAGAATGGTGTAACACCTTACCACACATGCTGGATTGTGCCAAATATTGAAGAGGCTGCACTCAAACTTCGCAAGCAACGCTATGTGATGGTAAGCAAGGCTGCTGAAGCTGTTGCATTCAAAGGTTCAAGAGTGGCGTTTTTCTTTAACAAGAGTGTAGGGTTGATTGAATTGGTCGAGGAACCGGCTGAAATAATTGCCTAACGATAACCATAACGATAACTTTAGCAACAAAAATATAATGTTTGTTTTTAGAAATAATACAATTGAGCGGTTTTTTTCGAAAGATTATACTTTCAGCGGCTATGATGACATCTCATTCGTACCAACGGATGTGGATGGTTATGTGTGGTTCTACCAGCTGCCAGTGAAGTATGACATGGAGCTGCTCAGCTCCGAAATTAGAGAGTATGCCCAAAAGTTGCAATTCGTGTTGGCACAGGTGGATAAAGCTAAGCCGTTTATCGCATTGACTATGGACGAGAATGCTTATTCCGTGCCTTTCACTTCTGGCAATGATCTGGTTGCTGCTGTGGCTGAATACAATACGGCACTGGTACAGGCTGAGGCTGAGAATAGCAATGTTAAGTTGTTGGACTACCGTGAGTTTACACGACAGTATCCGGCAGAGGAAGTGCTTGACTGGAAGTTCTGGTTTATCTCCCAGATGGGTATGAATCCGAAGTTGACCAAGCCCTTCATGGAATGGTGGTCACGGAAGCTGGACGGAATTGCCTTGAAACGCAAGAAGTGTCTGGTGCTTGACCTAGACAATACCATCTGGGGTGGTGTGCTTGGTGAAGATGGCATTGAAGGCATCAAACTGGGAGGTGACTATCCTGGTAAGGCTTTCCATTACTGGCAAGAGGCTTTGCTAGAATTGAGTAAGAGTGGTGTGATACTCACAGTTTGTAGTAAGAACAACGAAGCTGATGTGTTGGAGGCATGGGATAAGAATCCGTTTATGGTATTGAAGAAAGACAGCTTTGCTACATGGCGCATAAACTGGACGGACAAGGCTACCAATATCAAAGAAATGGCTGATGAACTGAACATCGGTTTGGATAGCTTTGTGTTTGTGGATGACAATCCTACGGAACGTGAACTGATTAAGCAGGTTCTGCCTATGGTTGAAGTGCCTGAGTTTCCTGCACAGCCTTACGAATTGCCGGTATTCTTCAAGGAGATTGTCGAGAAATATTTCAGGGTGTATTCTGTGACCAGCGAGGACAAGAAGAAAACTGAGCAGTATAAGGCGAATGCTCAACGAGCCCAAGCCCAGAGAAGCTTCGTTGACTTTGATTCCTTCTTGGAGAGTCTGGACATTCAGATTACCATTGAGACTGCCAACGAGTTCAATATTCCTCGTATTGCCCAGATGACACAAAAGACCAACCAGTTTAATCTGACCACCAAGCGCTATACTGATGCAGATGTGCGTTCATTCGTACAGTCTGGCTGGAAAATATGGTGTATCAGTGTTGCTGATAAGTTTGGTGATAATGGCATAACTGGCTGCATTATGGTGAATGGTGATACTATTGACACGTTCTTGCTGAGTTGTCGTATTCTGGGTAAGGGAATCGAGATTGCTTTTATTAAGAAGATCCTCTTACTGCTGAAAGAGAGTGGAGTAAATATTATTAATGCAGATTATATCCCGACCGCCAAGAATGCACAAGTGAAGGATTTCTATGAGAAATGTTGCTTCCCTTGTGTTGCTGAAGAGGCTGATGGAAGTAAGAAATACGCTCTGGAATTACAGAACGCTGATTTAGATATAAAAGAGTATTATCATATTAATTTGAAATAACATGGAAGAAAAAGTATTAGAGATCTTGAAGGATCTCTTTGGGTTGGACACTGTAGATAAGACTTGTTCTCAGACAACATGCGAAAAGTGGGATTCTATGGGGCAGTTGAATCTGGTGGTTGAATTGGAAAGTGAGTTTGACGTAACATTGGAGCCAGAAGAAATTGGTGAGATGAAGTCTTTCGATGATATTATTCGTATCCTTAAGACTAAGTAATGGTTCTGATAAAGGAGATAGTTAATTGTATCTTTAGCTCCAAGTCTTATATTAAATATAAAGAGGATGATATAAAGGTTTGGTTAATAGACATCGGAGATATAGAACCGGTAAAAGAATTTTGTTGACATTCAAAAAACATTGAGGGGGCTTGACGCACGGGCACTTTGATCACATTTATGGATAAAAGTCTCTAATTGAGTATTATCCCTATTGTAAAGAGTACACAACAGAATTCGGCAAAGAATTATTAGCATCTGATAAATTGAACCTATCGCGACATCATGGTAGTCCTTTTTCTTTCATGGGTAATAATGTAATAATAGCCCATGAGGGTGATGAAAAAGAGTTATTCAAAGGTGAGTCATTGATGAATTTTTTTGAAACACCAGGACATACCTTTGGATGTTTAACGATGGTATTAGGTATTTTTATTTTTACTGGCGACTCATATATCCCAACAATTGGAGCGAATACACAGTTGCCACATGCAAACAAAGAACAAGCTAAGGTGTCACTAGAAAGAATTCTTAAACTGGTCAATGGAAAAACGATTTTTTTCGGGGCATCAAGCCTAATCATTTAAAGTATGTCAGATAGAAAAACTATTTACCTTTGTTTGGCACATATGTCAGACGAGGGTTATGAACAGAAATACGTAAAGGAAGCTTTCGATACGAACTGGGTGGTGCCGATGGGACCAAACGTGAATGCTTTTGAGGAGGATTTGCGAAAGTTTGTTACTGGAAATGATGAGAGTGACGTATATGGCGATTCGCGTTGGCCTGAGACAAACTCAGCATCATGGCATCTGAACGAGGCGTTGAAAGATACGAAGGTAGTGTGTCTGTCAGCAGGTACAGGAGCAGTGCATCTGGCATTGCTGGCTTGTGGCGTTGGGCCTGGCGACGAGGTATTGGTGCAGAGTTTTACTTTCTGTGCGTCAAGTCACCCTATTACGTATTGCGGGGCAAAACCGGTGTTCATTGGATCGGAGAAAGAGACATGGAACATGGATCCCGTGCTGTTGGAGGAGGCCATCAAAGACCGAATCACCAAGACGGGAAAAAGCCTAAGGCTATTGTGCCTGTAGCTCTGTATGGTATGCCGTATAGAATTGACGAGATCATGGAGATAGCTAATCGCTACGAAATACCAGTGGTTGAGGATGCCGCTGAAGGTTTGGGCTCGAGATATAACGGACAGGTGCTTGGAACTTTTGGTCGCTATGGTGTGCTGTCGTTTAATGGCAATAAGATGATTACGACCTCGGGGGGTGGCGCTCTGATTTGCCGCAATGCGGAAGAGGCTAATCTGGTGATGTGGTTGGCTACGCAGGCGCGCGATTCATATCCTTATTATCAACATACGGCCATTGGTTACAACTATCGCATGAGTAATGTATGTGCTGGTATCGGTCGCGGTCAGATGACCGTGCTGAATGCGCATATCGCTCACCATAAGCATGTGCAGAAATTGTATGAGGATTTATTAAAAGATGTTAAGGGCATCTCTATTCACAAGCAGCCGACCACAGGTGAGTATGACTCGAATTTCTGGCTGTGCACAATGACGCTTGACCCTTCTGTGAAAATCAAAGGACAGGAAAATGCCTATAAGGAGGTTGTAAAAACAGCCGTGGGTGGTGCTGCAGGAGTGATTCATCAGGTTGATAGTCCCATAACTGACTGTCAGCCGAATGACAATGTTGAGGCACTGCGTGTTTGGATGCTGAACAAGAAGGTTGAGTGCCGACCAGTATGGAAACCTATGCATAAGCAGCCGGTATATGCAGGTACGGATGTTTATACCAATGGTGTTGAGGAAGAAATCTTTAAAGTTGGCATGTGCCTGCCAGCCGGTCCGTATGTTACAGATGAGGATGTCCGCTATATTGTTGAATGTATTAAGGAGGCAATTGTTGGATGATTCCTTTATTGAAAGCAATCTGGCAGTTTTGTAGCTACTTGTTCTGGTCGTAATGGGGACGGAATAAGTAGAGGTTAAGAACTAATCGCCTTTTTTATGAAAGAGTATCAGTATCATATATTCAGTCCGTATCGAGTATGCCCACTTGGGGCGCATGTTGATCATCAGCATGGACTAGTGATGGGATATGCAATAGACAGGGGCGTTGACCTTTGGTTCAACGTCCGGGATGATAGTGCCGTGAAGTTGTCTTCACGGACGTTCGAGGGCGATGTGGAGTTTGAAATCGACAAGCCCTCTCAGGTGAAGGAAAGACACTGGGGGGATTACGCTCGTGGTGCGAAATATGCGCTGCACAGGAGATTTGAACTGAAGCGAGGCATCGAGGGCGTGATACAAGGTTCTTTGCCAATAGGTGGATTGTCTTCGTCAGCGGCAGTGCTAATAGCCTATGTGATGGCTTTTGCCAAGGCCAATGACATCACATTGCAGCCGTTTGAGGTGGTGAAGATAGCATCTGAGGCAGAGCGCGAGTATATCGGACTGAACAATGGTTTGCTGGATCAAGCTTGTATTGCGCTTGGTAAGAAGGATGGACTGCTATTCCTGGATTGCGACAGCAATGATTGGCGCATTATTAAGCGGAATCCTGAGATGCCAGAGTTTGAGATTGGTATTTTCTTCTCTGGATTGACTCGCTCGCTAGTGAACTCAGATTACAATCTCCGTGTGTATGAGTGCAAGACTGCGGCTTGGAATATGTTGGCATATACAGATCAGCCATTGAAGACATTTGATAAGACTTTCCTTCGTGACATTCCCAAGGCGACATTCGACAAGACGCGAATCGCCATGCCAGCTCGCTTTGCACGCCGTGCAGAGCACTTCTATAGTGAATATCGTAGAGTGAGACAAGGCGTAACAGCATGGGAGACGGGCAATCTGAAGTTGTTCGGAAAACTGAGCTTTGACTCATGCGAGAGCAGTATTCATAACTACGAGTGTGGCTCGCCAGAGCTGATTGCTATCTATGAAATCATGCGTTCACTTCCTGGAGTGTATGGTGGACGTTTCTCTGGTGCAGGTTTCAAAGGGGCGTGCATTGCTTTGGTAGATCCTGTCTGCAAGGAAAATATAGAGAAGGTACTGACGGAGAAATATCTGGAGCAGTTCCCTGAATACGAAAAGACTTTCAAGGTATTCTGGGTAAAGCCTGATGATGGAGCCCGCTTTGTATAGCCCCTCAATCCCCCTGTTTAGGGGGGAGAATGAGCCGCGATGGACAGAAAGTGGATGACTGCTGCCCCAATGGAAAGGAGAATGCCAGAAGTAACCGTAAGAACATGACTGAAGCGGAAAGCGTATTCTTGTCATTAGTGAAAGGTGGCTCATTAGGTCAGAGGTGTTTTAGACAACATATAATTGGAGGTTATATAGATGACTTTTTATTTAGAAAAAGCAAGGTAGTTGTAGAGATAGATGGAGGTTATCATTTCACAGAAGAACAACAGAAAGATGATGTTATACGTACTGATTGGCTCGAACATCAAGGCTACAAAGTAGTATGCTTTACCAACGAAAAAGTTCTTTGTGATACTGATAACATGATTAACGAATTAAAGTCTCCCTAAACAGGGAAATATAGAGGGGCTTATGAAGAACATAGTTATAGCTGCGGGATATGCAACGAGGCTGGGAGAGTTAACGAAGAACTTTCCAAAACCCTTGTTGAAGATAGGTGATAATACTATCTTGGGAAGAATGTTGGACGATATCGACAGGATTCCTGAGATTGATGAGCATATAATCATTACGAACCATAAGTTTGCTGGAATCTTCGAGGATTGGAAGAAGGATTTGCATTATAGCAAGCCAATCACTATCGTTGATGATGGTACAGAGACGAATGACACGAGGCTTGGAGCGGTATGCGACTTGCTGTTTGCGATGGAGAAACTCAGTATCAACGATGATTTGTTGGTCGTTGCTGCTGATAATCTGCTGTTCTTCTCGTTTCAGGATTTTGTGGACTTCGCTCGTGAGAAAGGTACGAGTTGTATCATGTGCCATGAGCAGCCCTCAATTGAGAAATTGCAGAGGACTGGTGTGGTAGAGTTGGATGCAGAGATGAAGGTCCTAGGCATGGAGGAGAAACCTCAGGTGCCCAAGAGTCATTGGGCTGTGCCGCCATTCTATATCTATCTGAAGAAGGACTTGGATTTAGTCCGACATTCGGTAGAGAACGGCTGTGGCAAGGATGCACCAGGCAACTTGGCGCACTATATGGTGGAACAGACCACGATGCATGCGTGGCCCATGAGAGCAGGAAGATTTGATATTGGCAGCCTCGATACCTATTATGAGGCGGTAGAGAAATATGGTAAGTAACTACCACGTAATTATCGGATTATGGATAAGATTAACTTGAATAATAAAAACATTTTGGTGACTGGCCATGCTGGGTTCATTGGTAGCAATCTGGTGCACCGCCTTTTTTCAGAGATGAAGAGCGGCACAATAGTAGGTGTCGATAACCTGAACAACTACTATGACCCAACGCTGAAGATATATCGTCTTGACGAATTGGATAAAGCAAAACCTGCAGGGATAAACTTTGTGTCTGTTAAAGGCGATATCGCTGATAAGGTACTAATAGATAAACTTTTCGCCGAGAATAAGTTTGATGTGGTAGTGAATCTGGCTGCACAGGCGGGAGTGAGGTATTCGATAGAGAATCCAGATGCGTATATCATGAGTAACATGATGGGCTTCTATAATATATTGGAAGCCTGCAGACATAATCCTGTGGAGCATTTGGTATATGCTTCGTCATCGAGCGTTTATGGCGGTAACAAGAAGGTGCCATTTAGCACGGATGACAGGGTGGATAATCCTGTTTCGTTGTATGCTGCTACTAAGAAGTCGAACGAGTTGTTTGCTCATTGCTATTCGAAGTTGTATGATATTCCAACGACGGGTTTGCGCTTCTTTACAGTGTATGGCCCTGCTGGCCGTCCCGATATGGCATACTTCGGATTTACAAATAAACTGTTGAAGGGTGAGACTATCAAGATCTTTAACTATGGCAACTGCCGTCGCGATTTTACCTACGTAGATGACATCGTAGAGGGGATCGTCCGTGTGATGCAGGGTGCGCCTGAGCGTAAGAAGGGTGAAGATGGTCTGCCGATTCCGCCATATGCAGTATATAATATAGGAGGTGGCCAGCCGGAGAACTTGCTGGACTTCGTACGGATTCTGCAAGAAGAGCTGGTGAGAGCAGGTGTCCTGCCTTCTGATTTTGACTTCGATGCACATAAAGAGCTGGTTCCTATGCAGCCAGGAGATGTCCCGACAACCTATGCAGATGCCACAGCACTGGAGCGAGACTTCGGATTTACTCCGAAGATAACGCTACGAGAAGGACTAAGGATGTTCGCCACTTGGTATAAAGAATTCAAGTTTCGGATTTAGAAAACGCTACGATAAATACGGCTTCGCACCAACACAATCGTCATCAAGAAGATAACGGCATGGTGGAACTTAGTGAACTTGGTGGTATTGTAAAAAAGATAATAACCTAAATACTGCAGCACTTTAGTTTAGTCTTCTTTGGTTCACATATTTGTGAGGTTTTGATAAAAAAACTTGGTATGTTAAGTTTTTTATTGTATTATTGTGCCAGACTTGAATCATTAGTGCGACTTGCATGAAGATATTATTTCCTGAACGGATTGAGGAATTCTCCCGCAGACATGCTGATGCAAAAGAAGCGTTGGAGCGTTGGAGCGGTATTCTGTCTGATGCAGAGTGGAAGACTCATGCGGACTTGAAGGCTGATTTCCCTTCGGCTGACTTCGTGGGAAACAACCGGTATGTTTTCAACATTAAGGGTAACAATTTCGTACAGTAGTGCTGGTGGTATTCTTTGCAGGAACTGTGGCCATACGGTTTATCGGAACGCATGGTGAGTATGACAGGATTAAGGACATAAAAAGTATTTAGGCTATGATTATCAGGAATGAGAAGGAGTACAAGGAATATGAAGCCCGCATTGAAAAACTGATTGAGCGGGGAACAGAACTGGGCGACATGGAGCTGCTGAGTTCTGAGGAGAAGGCTGAGTTCACGATGTTGGGTGAAGCCCTCGACGAGTATGGCCGTGCCTATCATCAGCTGTCAGGCAGGATGAGCACACTGCTTGCCGATGCCATTCTGACTCAGGTGAAAGAGCATGGTCTTAAGCAGAAGGATGCTGCCCAGATGATTGGCATCAGTGCCACTACTTTCAGTGACCTGTTGCATGGTCGCAGGCCTATGAGCTTCGATATTGCCCGCAGCCTATACAAGGTGCTGGGGGTGCCTGCAGAAGTGGTGCTCGCGTAAGATACTATCCATTCCTGACGGAAGAGGGTATGATGGAAGTGCTACAAAAGCAAGCGGCATCAATAACCAGCTCTTGTAGTGTTGTACGGCAAGCGCCCCGTGTTGTTCCTCGACGAAAAAAACAGATTGTCGACTCGTGGTGCAAGTGATTAAAAAGTTGAATTTGGATGAAGCCGAGATTATTTTCAAATGAATAAAATCAAGAGCTTTCGATTTTTTTTGTATTTTGCCATCAAACATAAATCGATAATGTTATGGCGATTGTAAGTACATATCCTTGGCAGGTGGAAACAAATATACGCCAGTTCGGGATAAGCTTACAGTTCAAACAGTTCAAGTTGTCTTGAGTTTTCCACATGCACAGGCAACGCATCAGGCTTGTTGTCGAAGAAGCAATACGCAGTAAGTGCCGAGCAGATGTTCATGATGAAGTTGTGTATAGAACGATGACGTGAATGCACAAGATTAGCCTTGCTTTTAAGCAGTTCGTTAATGCACTCTATGATATATCTTTTCCTGAGCATAATCTTTTCTTCAATCGACATGAGTTTGTTCTTCATGTTCGCCTTGAGTCCATGTACGAGAAGGACTCCCTGATCGAACAGTGAGTCGAAGAGTTCCTTCTTGATGTAGCCCCTGTCGGCGAAGACTTTTCCGTAGAGAACCTTTGAGAATACGTTCCATACGCGGCTGTCTCTGTCGTCGACGTTTGCACCTGTAAGACAGAAGGTTATCACTTCTCCGCAGTCGTTGCACAGCAGGTGAAGCTTGAATCCGTGACACCATCCCATGGTGCCCTTTCCGTCCTTTGCAAGACCGGCAAAGACCTTGTTGAAATAGCGTCTTACGTTGTGGCAGACGGGAATCATCGTGCTATCAACAAATGTTATTCCCGTGCATTTTCCGAAGGCGTAAAGTTTCATGAACAGCATCATTTTCAGGAACACTCGTGGCATCAATTCCACAAAGCGATTGTATGAAACTGCGTTCGGAAAATCCTTTCTTAGCTGCGTCAGAATACAGCTCAGATAATACTCCTTAAACGTCTTGTATGTGCCGAAATGATAGCACACGAGGATGGTCATAATCTCGCTTTCGCAGAGTTTTCCCTTGCGGTTTCTGCGGCGTTTTCCGCTACTGTGCTGAGATGGCAGACGAAGGTTATTCTTCAATTCCTCGTTCAAATTTTTGTCAAACTCGTCGATAATACAGAAAATTTCTGTAATTTTGTCATTGGTAATCATCGCTTTTTGTTTTGTAACTTGTTTGTTTTCAGCTATAAAGATACAAATAATTAGCGAGATTACTAATTTTTATGGCCTTTTCTTATCCCGAACTGGCGTCTTCTTTAGATTTTTCTTTCTCTCACGGACTGCCGTCTTCTCCTTCTTGTCCTTAGGGACTGGCAGCTCCGAGAGTGACTGGCGTAGCTCGTCTGCAATCTCTGTCAGGGTCTCAGGAGTGAAACTTACCGATTCGTCATCGGCCGCCTTGTCCTGTGCAATGGCATCGTCAACCTGCAAGAGCAACACCTTTATCTTCTCCATCAGCTTCGCACGGTTCTTCTCCACGGTCTTACGCCATACGAATGTGTACTTGTTGGCTTTCGGCTCTATCTTCGTACCGTCTATATACTCCACATCCAGCGTCACGAACCCTTTGGCGCAGAGAAGCAACACAAGCTGTGTGAAGACATTGTTGATCTCTGTCTTCACACGGTTGCGGAAACGGTTGATGGTGATGAAGTCTGGCTGTTCATAGCCTGCCAGCCAGATGAAGTGCACGTCACGCTTCAAGGCTTTCTCTATCTTGCGACATGAATAGATGTTGTTCATATAGGCATAGATGACAACCTTCAGGAGCATCTTAGGGTCATACGGACTGCGGCCACGCTCCTTATACAACTTGCGCAAAGCTGTAAGTTCAAGGTTCTCTACTATGCTGCTGATTAGGCGCACTGGGTCGTTATCCGCAATGTCTTTGTCGATTCTTTGCGGAAAAAGTATCGTCTGATTTGGCGAATACGGACGGAAGTGGTATCTTTGTGACATATGATTTAGCATGTCGTAAAGATACGAAAACTTTACGACATAACAAAGTCCCTGCTTGAGAAAGTCGGGGCTTTTAAAAAGAGAGGGTGTGCCTATTTTGACACACCCTCTTTTTGTAGGCTAAAATATACTTCATAAATCTATGGATTGTGCTTTCGCAACAGTCTGATTATCAGGCTGGGCAATAATTTGGATTTAGATAAGAGTGTAAGGCGTTCGGAAACGAAGCCATGCATAATCTAATAAGTTCATGTGAGCGGTGTTTCTTGAGGATTAGATATCTGATGGAAACGCCGCTCTTTTATGCTGAGATGTGCTTGCAAGTACTTGAAAATCAGCGCGGGCAACATTTTGGATTTAGATATATATGAAGGCATCTTTGCTGGTCTTGTATGAACGGCATGGAGCCTATGGAATAATCAATTGTATAACTATCAAAAAAACTTTTAGAATTATGAAAGAAGCAAAGCATGAACAGATGCGGCAAAATGATGTGCCATTGGAGAAAATTTTGGATGCCATGGAACTGTCAGGTAAGTGGGTGGTCAAGAGACTGAATGGAAATCCGACGAGCGGTCCATTCTCTGAATTAGTCCTGACGGAAAAGGCTGCGGTGTTCTTCCCGAAGGTTGCTTATATGAAGTGGGCATCGGGAGCGTGGAAATGGAAGCAGGGACTTGACTTGCCAACTCAGTTTATACGAATCATAAGAAGTGAGATGAGTCACCGCCTGCGCGACTGGAGAGAACGGAATGAGCCAGAGCCTATGAATAACGAACTTGTGGCTCGGGAACTAGAACAAGCTTTGGCCGATGAACTGGAGATGGAAGAAGAGATGAAGGACTTAGGGTATGCCAATATTTTGGAATATGTGTCAGAGCATCCGCGGTTGGTAGTTTATGTGAACTTGGTTCGCGAAACGAACGACTACCGCACCATCTCGAAGAAACTGCGCATTACGATGACGGAGGTGAAGGAACTGGAAGCCGAAGTGATAAAGATTGTCAGAACTAACAGGGCTAAGTGATAATTTTTAAATTCAAATAATATGGAAGTGAACTTATTGGATAAAATTTGTGTTCTTGATGCAAAAACAGTAACAAAGAAAGAGTTTGAGCAGACTTTGGGTATGTCCCGGGAAGAGTACCTGAAAGAAATTAGGCGATTTGTTGAGGAACAGCAGCGTGTCAAGGCTGCTGCTGAATCGAAATAGCCCAGATGGACATCGTCCCTTCGATTAGCGAGCCCTCGTGCTAAAACAGCGCGGGGGCTTTTTTTGATACTAAAAAAATGTAAACAACATGAAGTATTTTAAGATGGAAGAATTCGAATGCCGATGTTGCGGTAAGGTTCGCTTTACTGAGAACATCGAGGCTCTGGTGGAGAATGTGTTGGATCCGGCACGGGAAAAACTGGGAATGGCAATTTCCGTAAACTCAGGTTTCCGCTGCCCAAAACACAATGCCGCTGTGGGCGGAGTGCCCCTAAGTCAGCACATGGTTGGCGAAGCGGCAGATATCTCTCTTCTAAAATCAGGGAGCAAACTGGAACAGTTGGCCGCTGTAATTGTTGAACAGGGTAAGTATGACCAAGTGATTCTTTATCCGACATTCGTACACGTTTCGTGGAAGAAAAACGGGACTAACCGACGGCAGATACTGAAGAAGTCAGGAAACGGCTATCAAAGACTGTCAAAGGGTTGATAATTAAAAGTATATGGCAAAATGGGAACAATAGACATTACAAGCGTGGTACTCGGCTTGATTACTTTGCTGAGCGGATGCGGTTGGATGGTAGACCGTAAGAAACACAGACAAGAAGTGGAAGGACTGAAAGCCGACAACCGACAGAAAGACATGGAACTGAGTAAGGAATACGTGACGGAGTTCCGCACCTTCATTGCTGAGCCCTTGCAGCGAGAGGTGGGCGAACTGCGCCAAGAAGTAAAGGAGTTGCGCAATGCGATACAAAGAATTGACCGCTGTCCTCATAGGGATGTGTGCCCTGTGTATGACGGGATGCCGCAGCAGCCGACAGATGACGGTTGCTAAGAGTGCAGAGCGGAGCGTCCTTACTGTTGAGAGTGAGAAGAAGATAGAAATAGTGGATAGTGTGGTAGTGGAACAGAGAGACACGCTGCGCGAGGTGATAACTCTGACTATCATGACAAACGACAAGGGTGACACTCTAAAAGTGACGCAAGTGACAGAGCGCGACCAACTGCGTTCGCGGTATGACGTAAGACACAAGAAGAAAGATGTGCTGGCAGTAAGGGACACTGTATATGTGGTGACACGAGACTCTGTATTGATTCAAGATTCGATGTCAAGGCATCAAGAGAAATCAACGGATTCAAAGCAGGCTTTCGTGTCGGCTTTAAGGTGGATAATGGCTATTGCCTTAATCCTTCTTGCCACGGTAGTGCTCGTGCGTGCACGGCGTTGATGTTCGTTTTTACATCGCTTCAGGATTATCGTCGACAGATAGTCCTGAAATACAGATAGTTATTTTCTAAGAATTTTGTTTAACAAAAAAAGGAGGAAAAATGGCAAAAGTAGCTGGATTTTTGAGTCAAACCAGTGGAAGACTGGATGACAATTTTGTAATGCGCCAGACTGCATTCGGTACGGTAATAGCGAAGACGCCTCGCAAGAAGGGGGTGCCTCGCCGAAGTGAGAAGCAGGCTAACATGCGGTGCCAGATGGCTAACATGGGTGCGAACTTTAAACTGTATGACGGCAAGTTGGCGCAGGCATTCGAAGGCAAGAGCGCAGGACTGAGTGATTTCAATCTGTTTGTAAGTTCAAACTATGGTAGCGGTGCGACGTACATCACCAAGCAGGAGCGCATGGCTGGAGCGTGCGTGCTGGCAGGCTATCAGTTCAGCCGTGGCAGTCTGCCTGCCGTTGGGTACGCCATCAATGACGGCGTGCTGGTAAGCGATGTCGCCCTTGGCAATCTTGTGATAGACGATGGTACGACGGTGAGCGACCTGACGATTGCGATAGTGAAGCACAACGATGATTGGGAAGATGGCGACCAGCTAACATTTTTTGACGCAGTGCAGTGGCAAGACAGCGATGGAATACCGCGTGCAACAATGACGGCAATGAAGGTGGTGTTGGATACTACAAACGAGACCCAATTGCTGGACGTTGTGAAGTCGGAAGGCTTTACTTCCGTGGCAGCATCAGACGGTAGCGGTTATGTGCTTGGTATGAATCATGCGCTGAAGAACGAGGGAGCGGCATGGGTTCACAGTCGGGAAAGTGGTAGTACCCTGAAAGTTAGCAGTCAGCGACTTCTGGTGGTGAACGATATACTGGAGAAATACCAGAGTGATGCCGCGATGTTAGCGAGTGCGAATAGTTACGGCGGCATTAACATGAAGACTGCGTATCTGAATCCTGCATAGTGCTTTTAGGTTCAATGAACCGTACAAGGCTTTGATGAGGCAGGTTTGATTGAGGGCGGCAGCGATGCCGTCCTCTTTTTATTTCTTTTCATCGTTTGAAGACGTCATCTTGAAGTCGTCTACAAACTTCATGCCCCTCAGAATCTGACCGCTGCGCTTTACGAGGTAAGGGCCCGGCTTTGCCGAGTTGTACTTTCGCGGAGCAGGCAGACTCGCTGCTATGAGCGCACACTGGCGGCGCGACAATTCCTTTGCCGTGGTGTTGAAGTTCTCGTTTGCCACCGACTCGGCTCCGTAGATGCCTTTGCCCATCTCTATCGAGTTGAGGTAGACCTCCATGATACGTTCCTTGCTCCATGTCAGTTCGATGAGGGCGGTGAAGTAAACTTCCAGTCCCTTACGAGCCCAACTGCTTGTAGGCCAAAGAAATACGTTTTTGGCAGTCTGCTGGCTGATGGTGCTTCCTCCGCGAGCCTTCTTTCGTCCCTTCCGGTTATCCTCGAAAGCCTTCTGAATGGCATCGAAGTCGAATCCGCAATGCTCCATAAAGTGTGCATCTTCGGCGGCGATTACCGCCTTTGGGAGATGGCGCGACATCTGGTCGAGCGGAATCCAGCGGTGCTTCATCTTGAAGTCGCTGTCGCCAATCTGCTCAGCCGCGCGTATGAACATCAGGGGAGTGTAGTAAACCGGACACCACTTGTATATTAGTGCCATCGTGATGGTCGATACCAAGAATGCGATTAGTGTAATCTGAAAAGTCCTAACGATAATGTGCCAATATTTTTTCCAGCCTTTCATCTTTTTTGTTAAAAAAACAATGCGAAATTATAAAAAAATCTTTTAATACAAGATATGTCGGGCATTTTTTGTAATTTTGTCGCAAGTTTATAAACTAAAAAGTAATTTTTTAAATGGCTATAGAACTGAAAGGCCTTACTAAACGCAGTGAGGATTATTCGAAGTGGTATAATGAATTAGTGGTTAAGGCGGATTTGGCTGAGCAGGCCGACGTTCGCGGATGTATGGTTATAAAGCCTTACGGATATGCAATCTGGGAAAAAATGCAGAGAGTGCTCGACGACATGTTCAAGGAGACAGGAGTACAGAATGCATATTTCCCTCTTCTTATTCCTAAGTCTTTCCTTTCTCGCGAGGCCGAGCATGTTGAGGGCTTTGCAAAGGAGTGCGCCGTGGTTACACACTACCGTCTGAAGACAAATGAGACACACGACGGCGTGATTGTTGACCCAGAGGCTAAACTCGAGGAGGAACTCATCGTCCGCCCAACATCAGAGACTATCATCTGGAACACATACAAAAACTGGATTCATTCATATCGCGATCTTCCTATTCTTTGCAACCAGTGGTGCAACGTAATGCGTTGGGAGATGCGTACACGCTTGTTCCTCCGCACATCAGAGTTCTTGTGGCAGGAAGGCCACACCGCTCATGCAACACGCGAGGAGGCAGAGGCACGCGCAAAGCAGATGCTTAAGGTTTATGCTGATTTTGCCGAGCAGTATATGGCTGTTCCTGTGGTTCAGGGCGTGAAGAGCGAGACAGAGCGTTTTGCCGGCGCTCTCGACACATACACAATCGAGGCGATGATGCAAGACGGAAAGGCTCTTCAGAGCGGAACATCACATTTCCTCGGTCAGAACTTCGGAAAGGCGTTCGACGTTCAGTTTACCGACAAGGACGGAAAACTCGACTACGCATGGGCTACATCATGGGGCGTTTCAACCCGACTGATGGGTGCTCTTATCATGACACATTCTGATGACAACGGATTGGTGCTTCCTCCGGCTCTTGCTCCAATTCAGGTTGTCATCGTTCCTATTTATAAAGGTGCAGACCAGCTCGAGGCTATCAACAACAAGATTCAGCCTCTCATCGACAAGTTCAAGAAGATGGGCATCAGCGTGAAGTACGACAACGCAGACAACAAGCGTCCGGGCTTCAAGTTTGCCGACTACGAGCTGAAGGGTGTGCCTGTCCGCTTGGTTATGGGCGGCAGAGACCTCGAGAACAATACCGTTGAGGTTATGCGCCGCGATACCCTCGAGAAGGAGACTGTATCGTTCGACGGCATTGAGACATACGTTCAGAATCTTCTCGACGAGATTCAGAAGAACATCTTCAAGAAGGCTAAGGACTTCCGCGACGCTCACATCTACGAGTGCGACGACTACGAGGAGTTCAAGCAGAAGGTTAAGAACGGCGGCTTCTTCCTCTGCCACTGGGACGGCACAGCCGAGACCGAGGCTAAGATTAAGGCTGACACTCAGGCAACAATCCGTTGCGTTCCTTACATGTTCGAGCAGACCGAGGGCGTTGACATGGTTTCTGGCAAGCCGTCAAAGTGCCGTGTTCTCATTGCACGTTCATACTAACACTCAAAAGTATCTAAGTTAAATTCACCCAATAAATATGATTTTTTTCTTCAGAACACAGGCTGGTAGCATCATCGCTACTCAGGCTGAACAGCTTAGCGAAGAGGACGTTAAGAAACTCTGCTGGCTGTACGGTGACGCTACCGTAGAGAGTGAGGATAACCTGAAGGGCTGTTTCGTTGGTCCTCGACGTGAGATGATTACTCCGTGGAGCACCAATGCCGTTGAGATTACTCAGAACATGAGCATCAGCGGCGTGAAGCGAATTGAGGAGTACTTTCCAGTAAAGGACGAGAATGCCGATCATGACCCGATGCTTCAGCGCATGTACAAGGGCTTGAATCAGGACATTTTTACAGTAAACATCAAGCCGGCTGCTATTCAGTACATCGACGATCTTGAGTCGTACAACGAGCAGGAAGGCTTGGCTCTTTCTCCAGCCGAGATTGAGTACCTTCACAATGTTGAGGCGCAGCTTGGTCGCAAACTCACCGATTCTGAGGTGTTCGGTTTTGCGCAGATTAACTCAGAGCACTGCCGTCACAAGATTTTCGGAGGCTCGTTCATCATCGACGGCAAGGAGATGGAATCGTCTCTGTTTGCCATGATTAAGAAGACAACTCAGGAGAATCCTAACAAGATTATTTCTGCCTACAAGGATAACGTTGCATTCTCACAAGGTCCTGTTGTCGAGCAGTTTGCTCCGAAAGATCATTCAACAAGCGATTATTTTGTAATTAAAGATATTGAGAGCGTTATCTCTCTGAAGGCCGAGACTCACAACTTCCCAACAACCGTAGAGCCTTTCAACGGTGCTGCTACCGGTACGGGCGGTGAGATTCGCGACCGTATGGGCGGTGGAGTTGGTTCATGGCCAATTGCCGGAACTGCTGTCTACATGACATCTTATCCACGCACCGACGGCGAGCGCGAGTGGGAAGGCGGTATGCCTGTTCGTAACTGGCTGTATCAGACTCCAGAGCAGATTCTTATCAAGGCATCTAACGGTGCTTCTGATTTCGGTAACAAGTTCGGCCAGCCGCTTATCGCAGGTTCTGTGCTCACATTCGAGCATCAGGAGAACGGCGAGAAGTATGGCTACGACAAGGTTATCATGCTTGCCGGAGGCGTTGGCTACGGCACAAAGCGCGACTGCCTGAAGGGCACTCCTGAGAAGGGTAACAAGATTGTAGTTGTTGGTGGCGATAACTATCGCATCGGTCTTGGTGGCGGTTCTGTATCGTCTGTTGATACCGGCCGTTATTCAAGCGGCATTGAGTTGAACGCCGTTCAGCGTGCCAACCCAGAGATGCAGAAGCGTGCCAACAACCTTGTCCGTGCTCTCTGCGAGGAGGATGTAAATCCTGTTGTTTCTATTCACGACCACGGTTCTGCCGGACACGTTAACTGTCTGTCTGAGCTTGTTGAGGAGTGCGGTGGTAAGATTGATATGACCAAGCTTCCTATCGGCGACCAGACTCTTTCTTCTAAGGAGATTATTGCCAACGAGAGTCAGGAGCGCATGGGCTTGCTTATTCAGGAAGAGCACATCGAGCACGTTAAGAAGATTGCAGAGCGCGAGCGCGCTCCGATGTATGTTGTTGGTGAGACAACCGGCGATGCACACTTCTGCTTTGAGCAGGGCGACGGTGTACGTCCGTTCGACCTCGACGTGGCTCAGATGTTCGGTCATTCTCCAAAGACTGTGATGGTTGATAAGACCGTTGAGCGCAAATACGAGAATGTAACATATTCTGCTGCAAACGTAAACGAGTACGTTGCGCGCGTGCTTCAGCTCGAGGCTGTGGCTTGTAAGGATTGGTTGACAAACAAGGTTGACCGTTCGGTAACAGGTAAGATTGCACGTCAGCAGTGTCAGGGCGAACTTCAGTTGCCATTGAGCGACTGCGGTGTTGTTGCGCTCGACTACAGAGGCAACAAGGGTATCGCTACATCTATCGGACATGCTCCACAGGCAGGTCTTGCCGACCCAGCCGCAGGTTCGGTTCTTTCTGTTGCCGAGGCTCTTACAAACATCGTTTGGGCTCCGTTTGCCGACGGAATGGACAGCATATCACTTTCTGCTAACTGGATGTGGCCTTGCCGCTCGCAGGAGGGCGAGGATGCCCGTCTGTATGCAGGCGTTCAGGCTTTGTCAGACTTCTGCTGCGCCCTTGAGATTAACGTTCCTACAGGTAAGGACTCACTTTCGCTTTCTCAGCAGTATCCTAACGGCGAGAAGATTATCAGCCCGGGAACAGTAATCGTTTCGGCTGGTGGCGAGGTTAGCGATGTTAAGAAGGTCGTTTCTCCAGTTCTTGCAAAGGTTGAGAAGAGCACACTTTACCATATCGACTTCAGTTTCGACAAACTTGCACTTGGCGGCTCGGCATTTGCGCAGAGCCTTGGCAAGGTTGGTTCTGATGTTCCAACTTGTAAGAATCCCGAATACTTCCGCGATGCCTTCATGGCTGTTCAGCAGTTGGTTGAGAAGGGCTTGATTCTTGCAGGTCACGATATCTCAGCCGGCGGTCTGATTACAACATTGCTCGAGATGTGCTTCGCAAATGTTGAGGGCGGTATCGTTGCCAACCTCGACGGTTTCAAGGAAGAAGACCTTATAAAGGTATTGTTTGCCGAGAATCCGGGTGTTGTGGTTCAGGTTGCCGATGCGCACAAGTCTGAGTTCAAGAAGATTCTTGAGGATGCTGGCGTTGCTTTCGTAAAGATTGGTACTCCAACAGACGAGCGTCACATTCTTGTTGAGAAAGACGGCGCAACATATCAGTTCGGCGTTGACTATCTTCGCGATATGTGGTACTCAACATCATATCTGCTCGATACAAAGCAGAGCTTCAACGGCTGTGCAAAGGCTCGTTTCGAGAACTACAAGAAGCAGCCTGTTGAGTTCGCATTCAACAAAGACTTCACCGGCAAGTTGTCGCAGTACGGTTTGAATCCAGACCGTCGCGAGGCAAGCGGCCTGAAGGCTGCAATCATCCGTGAGAAGGGTACAAACGGTGAGCGCGAGATGGCATACATGCTCTACCTTGCAGGCTTCGATGTTAAGGATGTGATGATGACCGACCTTATTACAGGTCGCGAAACTCTCGAGGACATCAACTTCATCGTGTTCTGCGGTGGATTCTCTAACTCAGACGTTCTTGGTTCTGCCAAGGGATGGGCTGGTGCATTCCTGTTCAACCCTAAGGCTAAGGCTGCGCTCGACAAGTTCTATGCTCGCGAGGATACGCTTTCGCTCGGAGTATGTAACGGTTGTCAGTTGATGGTTGAGTTGAACCTCATCAACCCAGAGCACAAGAAGCGCGCTCACATGCTTCACAACAACTCGCACAAGTTCGAGAGCAACTTCCTTGGCTTGACTGTTCAGACAAACCGCAGCGTACTGCTCGGCTCGCTGAGTGGTAACAAACTCGGTATCTGGGTTGCTCACGGCGAGGGCAAGTTCTCATTGCCAGAAGGCGAGGATGCTTACAATGTTGTTCTGAAGTATTCATACGACGAGTATCCAGCAAATCCTAACGGCTCAGACTTCTCTGTTGCCGGAATTTGCAGCGCCGACGGTCGTCACTTGGCAATGATGCCGCACTTGGAGCGTGCATTCTTCCCATGGCAATGCGGCTGCTATCCGTCAGAGCGCAAGCATGACGAGGTAACTCCGTGGATTGAGGCATTCGTAAATGCCCGCGAGTGGGTTAAGGCTCACAAGAAGTAATATACATTACTATATAATAAGGTTAGGGCGTATAAGGTAGCGCTCTAACCTTTTACTATCTTTCTCCTTAATGCAAATAATGTATTGACAGTAATTTTTGCTATCATGAAAAGACGATTTTTATCCTTTGCACTATTTTTGCTGACAACAGCGGCTTTCGCGCAAAACAGAATTGATTTGAGCGGAACATGGCAGTTTAAGATAGACAGAGACGGAACCGCTACGGCTACATCAAAATACGATGACAGCATAGAACTTCCCGGCTCTATGCTAACCCGTGGAAAGGGCGATGTTGTGTCGTTAAAGACACGATGGGTCAGTTCGCTCTACGACTCATCTTATTTCTTCAACCCATACATGAAGAAATATCAGGTTGAGGGAAACATGAAGTTTCCGTTCTTCCTAACTCCAGACAAACATTATGTGGGGAACGCGTGGTACAGACGCACCGTTTCCGTTCCGCTGACGTGGAAGAAACAACGTGTGATTCTGACTCTTGAACGTCCGCATATCGAGACAACCGTTTTCGTAAACAATAAGGAAGTCGGACATCAGATGAGCCTTTCTGCTCCTCATGTGTTTGACATCACGAACTTCGTTTTTCCCGGAAAGGACAACGAGATTGCAATAAAGATTTACAACGGAATAGAGAACGTGTGCGTTGGTCAGGATTCGCACTCGGTTACCGACCAGACACAGGGCTGCTGGAACGGAATCGTGGGCAGAATGTCGCTCGATGCGCATCCGATGGCATATATAAGTAATGTGGCTGTTTATCCTGATGTCGAGAACAAACTCATCGACGTAAAGGTGAAAGGCACGGCCAAGAAATTCAAGTTCGAGATTGACGGCAAGGCTGTTAAGTCAAAGAAACTGACAGACAGCACTTACCAGATTGTTCTTGGCGACGAGATGCGCCTTTGGGACGAGTACAATCCGAATGTGTACAAACTTGCCGTAATCAGCGGAAACGACCGCTTCGAGACTGTCTTCGGAATGAGAAGCGTAAAAGTCGATGGCACTCGCATATTGCTCAACGGCAAGCAGATATATGTGCGCGGAACGGTAGGCAACTGCTGTTTCCCTGAGACCGGCTATCCTCCAACCGACGAGGCTTCGTGGACGGCTATCTTCAAGAAGTGCAAGGAATACGGACTCAACACCATGCGATTCCATTCGTACTGTCCTCCTGAGGCGGCTTTCACGGCAGCTGACAAACTTGGTTTCTATCTTCAGCCCGAAGGTCCGTCATGGCCTAACCACGGCGTTAAACTCTACAACAAACAGTACATCGACATCTATCTGATGGACGATACAAAGAGACTTGTTGAAGCTTACGGAAACCATCCGTCGTTCGTGATGCTATCGGCTGGAAACGAGCCTGCCGGAGGTTGGGTTAAGTGGTGCAACGAGTGGGTTGCCTACTGGAAGAATACCGACTCGCGACGTATATATTGCGGTGCCAACGTTGGCGGCGGATGGGCTTGGGACGATGGCTCTGAATATCACGTTAAGGGCGGCGGCCGAGGCTTGGACTGGAGCAAACGCAAGCCACATTCGGATGATGATTATCTGAAAGACATTCAGTTTCCGAGAAACTACAAGGGCAAAGAGCCTAACAACTCGCCGATGATTAGCCACGAGCAGGGACAATGGTGCGCCTTCCCCGATTTGAAGGAGCGTTCGCAGTACACCGGCGCGTACAAGGCTAAGAATTTCGACATCTTCGAGGATTTGTTGCGCGACCACGGCATGGGCGACCAAGCCGAGAAATTCCTCTATGCCAGCGGAAAACTTCAGGTTTTGGCATACAAGTATGAGATGGAGCGCAACTTCCGCACAAAGGATTATGCTGGATTCGTTCTGCTTGGCCTGAACGATTACAGCGGTCAGGGAACGGCCCTCGTCGGTCCGCTGAACGTGCATTGGAAGGAGAAAGGCTATGTTGATGCCGACGAGTGGACAAACTTCTGCAACGACGTTGTTCCGTTGGCTCGCTTTGCGAAATTTGTTTACAAGTCTGACGAGAAAATAAGCGTTCCGATTGAGATTTACAACGCAACTGGCGGCGACTTGACCGATGCCAAGGTTGAATACAACATCAAGTACAACTCTAAGGATGTTGATGGCGAACTGCTCTCGGCAACCATTCCGGCAGGAAAGAACAACGAGGCTGGCACGGTAACATTTGAACCTTCGTCAATTTCAACCGACGAGTTGAGCCGTGGCGTAAAGTGTACGCTCTCTGTTTCTGTCAAAGCAAACGGCAAGAGCTGGCTTAACAACTGGGAATTCTGGGTTTATCCGAAATCTGTAGAAATGCCAGACGCAAAGAATATATACATTTCCGACACGCTCGACAACAAGGCTCTCGACGTTCTGAAGAAGGGCGGAAAGGTTCTTCTTACGGCTGCCGGAAAGGTCCGCTACGGAAACGACATCCGTCAGGATTTCCTTCCTGTTTTCTGGAACACATCGTGGTTTAAGATGCGTCCTCCACACACAACAGGAGCGTACATCGACACAACTCATCCGATTTACAACAACTTTGTAACCGACCGTTGGACTAACATCAACTGGTGGGAACTTTCAAATCGTGCTCAGGTCATGAATCTTTCGGAGTTCCCTATTGATTATCAGCCACCAATGCAACCGATTGACACATGGCATGTTAGCCGCAAGTGCGGAACGATTGTAGAGGCTAACGTGCTTAACGGAAAGTTGCTGATGACAACTCTTGATATTACGAAAAAGTTGGATGAGAGAGTCGTTGCCCGTCAACTTCGCAAGAGCATCATAGAGTACATGAACAGCCGCGAGTTCGACCCAAGCATAAGGGTTGAGCCATCGGTCATCACGAATCTCTATGAAAAGACTGCTCCGCCGGTGAATATGTTTACAAAAGATTCTCCCGACGAACTGAAACCAAAGATTAAGTAATAAAAAAAAGGCTTGCAGAGTTTGATTCCTGCAAGCCTTTTTGTATCGTTTTTGTCGTAGTGAAGTAGGGGAAGGGTTCGGGATTCCTTCGGGATGCGTTCGGGATTTAGTTGGCAGACTTATTGTCTTTTGCTGGGGAGAAATGAGTGTTGATGTGATTCCAAAGCGGAGGTCGTGATGATACAAAATCTTTTGCCTCGGTACAAAGAAAATGAGGACGTATCGACAAAAGCGACGCGCCCTCATTCAGTTATCTAAAAAACGTGAAAATTATTTCTTTTTAGTAGTTGTTGTTTTCTTTGTTGTCGTAGTCTTCTTGGCTGTTGAAGTAGACTTCTTTGTTGTTGTAGCCTTCTTCTTTGTTGTTGTAGAAGATTTCTTAGCCGTAGAAGTTGACTTCTTTGTTGTGGTTGTAGAAGTTGTAGTCTTTGCAGGCTCTTCCTTCTTTATCTCTCCCTTCTTGAACTTCATTCCAAGATTCATTCCGTCGTATTCCTTGAGGAGCGAAGTAATGGTCTGAACGGTTGAGTTGTTTACTTTTGAGCCGATGAACTCGATGCCCGTTAGCACCTTGTCGGCATCGTAGAGCATAGAAAACTCATCGCCCGAAACGCTTACTGTTGTGGTAGATGAAATGCCAGTTATATCGTATGTAAGCGTAAGTTTGTCGCCCGAAACGGTATATTTGCCGCTTGTCTTGTTCTTCTCGCCGATAGTCTTGTCGAAAGTACCGTCGCTCTTGAACGTGAAGGTAAGATTACCCTCCTTGATTCCAGCCTGCTTCAGATAATTGTCGAACTTCTTCTGGGCTTGCGAACTGATGGCCGAGCCAGCCGCCTTTTTCAGAATGTTGTCCGATTCGAGCTGAACAGCCGAGCCTGTAAAAATCCATGTGCCCTCGAGTTGGTTGGCAGATACCGATGGAGTTGTTACCGCATTCACAACCTTGTTGAGTATGTCGCCCAATTGTGCGTGCGAAAGGCTTGGCACACAGAATAGTGCCACAGCCAAAAGTGTGCATTTAATCAATTTCATATTTGTGAATTTCAAAAATAAAATACCTTTATAGCGCACAAAGTTACAAAAAAGCTTGAAACGACGAAGCATTTTCTGCGGATTAAAGCGTTCTCTGCGCAAATTAATGCTATTATTTCGTTGTTCTTGATTATATAGATGATTTTGTGTTTTTTTCATGGGATATGAGTAAATAATCAGGATTATTGTGTTAAAAAATCTTATTTTGTATAAAAAACAACAAAAAATTCATTATGTGTATTTCTAATATTATTATCTTTGCGCCAAAATGAACATATTTTGTTAATTTTAGATATTATGAAACAGACATTAAAAGTTTTTGTTTTGGCAATTTTTGCCACTTTTACATTCAACAGCGTTGCTAATGCTCAGTTTGGACTAATTAAGGGTGTTGCCGGTGCCGTTACTTCAGGAAAAAGCAAAGGCAAAGAAGTGAAACTGGCTAACGGAAAGTCAGTCAGCACAAAGCGTGCCCCTATCGGCAAGACCGAAGTCATGTCGTGGATTGGCATGGACGATGATGAGGCTACACTCAACGTGTTCAAGGCTATGGTGAAGAAACAGAACAAGTACAACAACGATACCGATGCCCGAATGAAGGTGAGCGACGAGAACAAAGGCGAAATCCTTATGGTTGGCCTGCTTGCCGAAGACTGGAGTTATTCGCGTACAAATCTCGGCGACATCAAGAGTCGTTCTATTCCTTTCTTCTATGTGATGAAGAACAAGGCTGGAAATTTCGTAACAGAGAAGTTCTGGGCTACTCAGAAGTTCAATGGCGCATCGTACGATGCTTTTACCATCGAGCCTGTTATGAGCGGCACGGCCGATTCGAACAAGTATTGGAGAATAATAGTTGACTGGACGGACGAAGATACAGCAAAATACTCACAAGCCAAGTAATTTAGAATCTACGAGCAAATTCATAAATCCCCGTTGGCGCGAACCAATGGGGATTGGTTCTTTTTTATTAGAGAAGAAAACAAGATGACATATAATTATAACAAATAACAGAATTTATGGCTTATCAAGAACAAGAAACAACGGGTTACGGAACCCGTGTAGGAAGGTCGTTTAAGGCAATAGGCAGCGGAATCCTGCTGTTCTGTATCGGAACGGGACTTCTTTGGTGGAACGAAGGTCGTATGGTAAAGACAGCAAAGATGCTCGAGGAGGCCGGCGGCTCGTATGTCGAGATGGAGAATCCAAACAAGAAGGACGCATCGCTCGAGGGTGAACTTATTTGCGGAACGGCTCTGGCAACAACCGAGGATTCGCTCAGCGACAGCCAGTTTGGCGTTGGCGCAAAGGCTATCGCGCTGCATCGCAAGGTAGAGTATTACCAATGGGTTGAACATTCTGACGAGAAGAAGGAAGACAAACTTGGCGGCAAGGAGGTTACAACCACAACATATACATATTCAAAGAAATGGGTGAGCAGCCCTGTTGAGTCGGCTGAGTTCAAAGACCCTGCATATCAGAATAAAAACACTATTCTTACAACCGTTGAGGGGGCTGACCAGTATGCCGAGAACGTAAAGTTCGGCGCATACAAACTTAGCGAGACCCTCATTCACATGATTTCTTCTCGCGAAGGATTGAACTTGGCTATCAGCGAAGAGCTTCTGAAAGAACTCGACAAGAACGCGCAGACAGCCTACGAGCGTTTCTACGGCGTTAAGAAGTCGGCTCAGCAGACGGCGGCGCAGCAGCCAGCCGAGACTGCCGTTATTTCAGATTCAGCCAAGGCTGTTGCCGATTCTCTGAAGGCGGTAAACGACAGCATCATTAAGAATGCCGTAAACAAGAAGGATTTTGAATACGTTCATCAGGCCGGAAACGTGCTGTATTTCGGTCGTGTTCCGGGCTCGCCAGAGGTGGGTGATGTTCGCGTAACATTCGAGCAGGTAGTTCCTGCCAAGGTAACGGTTATGGCTGTTGTAGACGGCGAGACATTCAAGGCTTTCAAGGCAAAGAACGGCAAGCGATTCCAGACTCTTGTGATGGGCAAGAAGACTGGCGACGAGATTATAGAGGCAGAAGATGAGTCTAACGGCTTCTGGCTTTGGGTTTGGCGTGGCATCGGAACTCTGCTTGTAATTGGCGGCTTGAACGGCATCTTCGGCTTTATCGAGACAATCCTGAAGGTTGTTCCGTTTGTTGCCGGCATCTTCGGATGGGGCGTTGGCGTTGTCTGCACAATTGTGGGCATCGTGTGGTCGCTCATTGTCATTGCCGTAGCATGGCTCTTCTATCGTCCTGTATTGGGCATCACGTTGCTGGTTATATCGGGCTTCCTTATATGGGTATTTGCCTTCAAGGGTAAGGACAAACTGAAGGAACTGGCAGCCAAGGCAAAGAAATCAGAGTCTGCAAGTGCGCCGTCTGACAATAATGCATGATAAAAATTGATTATGGCTATGGCTCTGTGCCTGTGTGCCTTTCGCGGGTATGCAGGCGCAGAACTTTTCGTTTTCCTGAAACGTAAACAGCCATCTCTTTTTTTGACAAGACATTAGATTTTACTATCTTTGCCTCTTCGGGCGAAAAGTGAAAAAGTGTATTTATGAAAAATCTGATATTCTCGGCATTCGTTGCCGCTATGATGCTTTCAGCCTGCGGAAGCAAGACTGGCAATGTTGCTGAAACCGCAGAAACTGCCGACAGTCTGACAACCGATTCGGCTGATGTCAAGACTGTCGCCAACGCAAACATAGATTCGGTAAAGCATACCAAAGACTATATAAATCAGCGAATTGATACGATTTATAAGTATAAGAACGATGGGCAATATTGCTCGGAGAGTTACCGCGCGCTCGAGGCTGAGGCTGTTAAACTGAGCGAGGAGCGTGACGAGATTTATTTCGACGGCGACCATTGGATAAATGGTCAGGACATCGACCCGAAATGGAGTTACAAGGTAAAGAAGATAGAACTCGAAGGCGACTCGGTAGCATGGGCTGACATTACAATTCATAATTTCGGCGATAGTCGCGTGAAACTTAGATTGCTGTACGAGCGCGGCGACTGGTTCGTCGACGATTTTTATTTCTACTACAAAGACGAAGGAGTGATTAAGGAATTGCGCGAGAAGGAGGGAATGAAGGAATACATTTCTGCCAACCGCAAAAAATAGAAAGAAATGAGAAAGATATTGCTTTTGCTGTCGTTTCTGCTGATTGTTTGCTCTTGTGGCAACAACGTGCAGAAGACAATGCAGGAAAATAATTCGACAGATAGCGTTGTTGCCGAAAAAAAGGTTAGTGATACAGATAAGAAGGAGGCTCTGCAAGGGTATCCGGCTCTTGTATATGCCAAGGTAAACAAAGTTCTGTCGCAACAGTCTGTAAATCAGAATGAACTCGATTCGGCTTTCTTTGCCAAGAGTTACCTTGATTTGAAGGCTGAGGTTCTGCAGGTGCAGGACGGCAAGCCTTTCGACCAACTTTTCTTTGTTGAGTACATGCCGTTTTCGCAAGGATTGTGTCCGCCGATTATTATTTCGGGTGTCAAGATAGAGTCGTTTAAAGAAGATAAAGCCGAAATAACATTCACCATAAATGATGGTGAGGACGATTTCGTAAAAATGTGGTGGCATCTGCAATATGCCAATGGCGAATGGCGCATAGACGACTGGAGTAACTATCTCGAAGACGAGTATGGCATAGTTAAGGGTATGCGCGAATATTTGCAGAAGAATAAAAAGTAGAGATGATGAGAAGAGTATCTGTGTTAGTTGTATTGTGCCTGTGTCTTGTTGCAGGCGTTAAGGCTCAGAAATCCAGCCTGTATGAGCGTAAGGATTTCTGTTTCAAGATGACAACGGAGAAAGATTCCGAAGGCAAAATCAGAACCGTTAAACTTCACGCTTGCGTTGGCAGTAACGCGGTAAGTAATTTCACGTTCAAGGTTGTCGTTCCGACGGAAGACATCGGCAAAATAACCGAGCCTGACATCAATTTCGACGGCTATCCCGATGTAGACATTAATCTTGGCTATAAGGGCGGATTTTCTAACAACGTCCAGCACGAGGCTTTGCTCTGGAATCAGAAAAAACATTGCTTCGAAGTGCCAGAGGGATACAGCGATATTGGCGAGCCGCAATTTGACGGCGAGAAGAAAATCATCTTCACAACGTTGAGTGCAGGTCCTGATGCGCGCGTAACGACTTATTACCGTTGGCAAGGCAGCACGCTTTGCGAATATCTCTCTGACACCTGGAAGATTGACGATGACAAGGTGACAGATTTCGGCGATATGCTTAACCTGCCTCTGTTCCGTTTAGATGCCAAACTGAATGGCCGCACTCCTGTAATCATTAAAGAATCTCGCATTTTGTACCCTATACAAATAGGAATAATAGCTAGTGTT
>R24__coassemble_176_pt1 | contig 47427 bp, 46 predicted proteins | sample R24__metabat2_low_PE_011 | metagenome-assembled genome bin R24 | reverse complement strand
TTTCATATGGTATTTCTTGCCGATTAGTTCGCTCTTAGATCACTCTTCCATAGATCTTCCTACCCTCTTCCTACCCTGCCACTATTTTACACTAAACGAACAATTTCTGGCGAAATTGTTCGTTATAAATCCCTAATTATCATCCGGTTCAGTATTTTCAACTTTCAACTTTCAACTTTCAACTTAATTTTCCCATTGAAAAGATGCTCCGCGTTTTCTTTTTAATCGTTTATTTTCGCTACCTTTGCGCTGAAATCAAGAAAAAAACTTTTTAGGAGAATGGAGAATTTCATTGTCTCGGCAAGAAAATACCGTCCGCAATCGTTCGATACGGTTGTTGGACAGGAGGCGTTGACCATAACGCTGAAGAATGCCATTAAGGAGAAGAAGCTGGCACACGCCTACCTCTTCTGCGGACCGCGAGGCGTGGGAAAGACAACCTGCGCCCGAATCTTTGCAAAGACCATCAACTGCCTGTCGCCAAACCAGAACGGCGAGGCGTGCAACGAGTGCGAGAGTTGCGTGGCATTCAACGAGCAGCGTTCGTACAACATCATAGAACTTGATGCGGCATCGAACAACAGCGTTGAGGACATACGCAGCCTGTGCGACCAAGTGCGCATCCCGCCGCAGATTGGACAGTACAAGGTTTTCATCATCGACGAGGTTCACATGCTGTCGCCATCAGCCTTCAACGCCTTTCTGAAGACGCTCGAAGAGCCGCCGGCACACGCCATCTTCATCCTTGCCACAACCGAGAAGCACAAGATTCTGCCAACAATCCTGAGCCGATGCCAGATTTACGACTTCAACCGAATGTCTGTTCAGGACATAGTGAACCATCTGACAAAGGTGGCAGAAAAAGAAGGCGTAGAGGCTGAACCCGAGGCTCTCGGCATCATAGCACAGAAAGCCGACGGCGGTATGCGCGACGCGCTGTCAATCTTCGACCAGACGGTAAGTTTCACACAGGGGCATCTCACTTATGATAATGTAATCAAGAACCTCAACGTTCTGGATTATGACTATTTCTTCAAACTAACCGACCTCGCACTCGAAAACAAGATTGGCGAGACGATGCTTCTCTTCAACGAGATTCTGGCGAAAGGCTTTCAGGGCGACCACTTCATAAACGGATACGCTTCGCACATGCGCGACCTGCTGGTGAGCAAGGACGAGGCTACCATCAGACTTCTCGAAGTGGGCGACAAGATTAAGGAACAGTACAAGGAACAGGCAAAGAAATGTAGTGCCGGATTCCTGTACAGAGCCATAAAACTCTGCAACGAGTGCGGACTGAACTATCGCGTAAGCAAAAACCAGCGACTGCTCGTAGAACTCACACTAATAGAGGTGGCGCAGATAACCCAGCCCGACGACGCCGTAGGCTCGGGGCGTAGCCCTAAGAAGATTATCAAACCCATAAAAGAGTTCAGAGTAAAGGTCGATGTAGTGTCGACCGTTGCTGCCGGAACTCACAGCGCGCCACAAGCCGCCACGCCGGCAAGCACGCCGCAGACGCAGGCCCGCAAGATGCCCGAAGGTCTGAACACCACTCTGCCCAAGACGCTGCACCGCGGCAGACCGATGACAATATCGATTACCAATCCGCAGCAGATAAAGACTCAGGCCGACATTGCCGTAGAGAACGCCCGGAAACAGAGCGAACAGAACAACAAGACAATATCTGCCAACGAGCAGAAACCGCTCGAAGACGGCAGCCTGTCGCACTACTGGCGTAACTTCGCAAGCAACATGCTCGGCATAGAAGAGGCGGCAACAAAACAGAGAATGTTCAACTCAACGCTGAAGATTCTCGATGCCAACACCTTCGAGGCGATTGTAGACAACAGCATCGTTCAGGGATACATCGACAATCTGCGTCCGCGAATAGAGAATTACCTGCGCGAAGTTCTGCAAAACTCGGCTGTGACAATGAAGACGAGGGTGAGCGAACGGCAAGAGGTAAAACGAGCCTTCTCGAACAAAGAAAAATTCGACATGATGGTTAAGGAAAACCCAGCGCTGAAGGACCTTCAGGAGATGTTCGGACTGACATTTGCATAAAAAATATGAAAAAAGACCGTGTCAAGAATCAAACTTGGCACGGTCTTTGTTTGGTACAACATGACAAACGATTTTTCAAACTAAAAAAATATATTATGCAGAAAGGTAATATTGGAGTTACAACCGAGAACATCTTCCCGGTCATCAAAAAATTCTTATATAGCGATCACGAAATCTTCCTTCGCGAAATTGTATCAAACGCAGTAGATGCAACACAGAAACTGAAGACTCTGGCTGCAAAAGGCGAGTTTAACGGCGAACTGGGCGACCTTACCGTTCACGTTTCGCTTGGCGAGGGCACAATAACCATCAGCGACCGCGGTATCGGTATGACCGAGGAAGAGATTGACAAATATATCAACCAGATTGCATTCTCTGGCGCAACCGACTTCCTCGACAAGTACAAGGACGATGCAAATGCCATCATCGGCCACTTCGGACTCGGCTTCTACTCTTCATTCATGGTCAGCAAGAAGGTAGAAATCATAACAAAGAGCTGGAAAGAAGGCAGCAAGGCTGTAAAATGGAGCTGCGACGGCTCGCCTGAATTCACTCTCGAAGAGGCAGACAAGAGCGAACGCGGTACGGATATCGTTCTCTACGTTGACGACGACTGCAAGGAGTTCCTCGAGAAGAACAAGATTCAGGAACTTCTGAACAAATACTGCAAGTTCCTCGCCATCCCTGTTGCATTCGGCAAGAAGACCGAATGGAAGGACGGCAAGCAGGTTGAAACTGCCGAGGACAACGTGATAAACAATACAACTCCAATCTGGACAAAGAAGCCAAGCGAACTCGAGGACAAGGACTACATCAACTTCTACCACGAGCTCTACCCTATGGCTGACGATCCTTTGTTCTGGATTCACCTTAACGTAGACTATCCGTTCAACCTCACCGGAGTGCTCTACTTCCCTAAGATTAAGAGCAACTTCGACCTTCAGAAGAACAAGATTCAGCTTTATTGCAATCAGGTTTATGTTACCGACAGCGTAGAGGGCATCGTTCCTGAGTTCCTCACCCTGCTGCACGGCGTTATCGACTCTCCAGACATTCCGCTTAACGTGAGCCGAAGCTATCTTCAGAGCGACGCAAACGTAAAGAAGATTTCTTCTTACATCAGCAAGAAGGTAAGCGACCGTCTGAGCAGCATATTCAAGAACAACCGCGCAGAGTTCGAGGAGAAGTGGGACGACATAAAGATTTTCATCCACTACGGAATGTTGAGCGAGGATGCGTTCTACGACAAGGCAAGCAAGTTCGCCCTCTTCAAGGATACCGAAGGCAAGTTCTTCACTTACGAGGATTACGCAACTCTTGTAAAGGGCAACCAGACCGACAAGAACGGCGATGTTGTATATCTGTACTCAAACAACAAGGACGACCAGTACAGTTACATCGAGGCTGCAAAGAACAAGGGCTACAGCGTATTGCTGATGGACGGTCAACTCGACGTTGCACTCATCTCTATGCTGGAGCGCAAACTGGAGAAGACTCACTTTACTCGCGTAGACGGCGATGTTGTTGACAAACTCATCGTTAAGGACGACAACGCAAACAACAATCTCGACTTTGCAAAGTCATCAGTCCTCTCTTCAATCTTCAAGAGCCAGATGCCAAAGATTGAGAAGACCGAATTCAACATCGAGGCTCAGGGCATGGGCGAAAACGCTACTCCTGTAATGATTACGCAGAGCGAGTACATGCGCCGTATGAAGGAAATGGCAAACATTCAGCAGGGCATGGCATTCTATGGCGAGATGCCTACAATGTACAACATCGTGCTCAACAGCGACCACGCCCTCATCAAGGGAATCCTTAGCGACAGCGAGGCAAACACAAGCGCAGCCGTCTCTCCTATCGAGGCCGAAATCACTTCGCTCAACGACAAGCGCAAGAGTCTCGAGAAGGCAAAGGAGGGCAAGAAGGACGAGGAAATTCCGCAGGCCGACAAGGATGCTCTTGCCGATGTAACAAAGAAACTCGACGACGAGCGCAAAAAGAAGGAAGAGGTTTATGCAAACTACGCAAAGGGCAACCAGATTGTTCACCAGCTTATCGACCTTGCATTGCTGCAAAACGGCATGCTGAAGGGTGAGGCTCTGAACAACTTCGTAAAGCGAAGCGTAGAACTGATAAAATAACATCAGAATCAGCATAATTGGCATAAGACAGATCCTGCAAGTCGTGTAAAACTTGCAGGATTTTTTTCTTCAAAAACTCACATATTCTGTTCCATAACGGAGCATATATAACAGGTATTCAACAAATTAACTATCTTTGCAACACTATCATTTTTTAACCAAAACCATATAACGACTTTTTTTACAGATGAAACATCATTTACTTTTACTGACGATGCTTCTCGCCTCATGCAGCGATGCCTTCGACATTCACCCTTACGACGTGAATTTCAAAGGCGAGAAGAGCATCAACGAACATCAGATTGAGAAAATTGAAAACCAAATTGGAGACAAAGACACTCTGCGCGTGGCTTTTATCAGCGACACACACACTTGGTACACCGAAACGAAAGCCGAGGTTGCTGCCCTTAACAAGCGCACGGACATAGACTTTGTGGTTCATTGCGGCGACATCACCGACACGGGCACCTCAAAAGAGTTCGAGATTGCACGCAACATTCTCGACGACATCCGCGTGCCGTACGTCACGCTCATCGGAAACCACGATTTTCTCGGAACTGGCGACCAGTCATACCAAGTAATATACGGGCAGATGGACTTCTCGTTCATCGTTTCGCGCATAAAGTTCGTATGCCTAAACACCAACGCAACCGAATACGACTACATTGCCGCCGTGCCAAACTTCGACTTCATGGAAACCGAAATAACCAAAGATTCGGCACTGTTCGACCGCACCGTACTTGTAATGCACGCGCCGCCATACAGCGACCAGTTTGACAACAACGTGTGCAAAGCATTCAGAAAATACCTCGATTTCTTTCCTAATCTGATGTTCTGCGTTTATGGGCACAACCACAAAACCGCACTCAGCTACTTCTACAACGACAACCTTCCTTTTTACGGAGTAGGAAGTGCAGAGAAACGTCAATACAGAATTTTCACATTTACAAAAGACGGATACGATGAAGAAGTTGTTGATTTTTAGCATTTTCCTGCTACCGTCAGTCATCGGCATGGCAGACAGCATATACACATCCGAGCCCGAATTCAGCGCATACGACAAGCGCATACACCGCTATCGCAAGCACTGGGCAGCCCTCATCCCTACCCAGTTTGTTATACAGAATGCCGGCAACATGGGACTTGTGTCGGTTGGCAGCGGATGGAACTACGGCAAACGCAATCAATGGGAAACGCAGTTTTTGATAGGTTTTGTTCCCAAACACCAAAGCACGCGCCCCAAAATAACCACCACTCTGAAAGAAAACTACATTCCGTGGAGTTACGACATAAAACCGGGAGTGAGCATTGAGCCGCTGACAACAAGTCTGTACCTTAATGCAATCTACGGACACGAGTTTTGGAAGAAACAGCCAAGCCGCTATCCCGAAGGCTACTACTTTATGTCAACCACATTCAGGTTTAATGTAGCCGTGGGGCAACGCATAACGGTACAAATTCCGCAGAAATACCGACGCTACAACAAAAGCGTGTCTTTCTTTTACGAACTAAGCACTTGCGATTTGTATATTCGCAACAAGGTGATAGACCACAATGTAAAACTGTCCGACATTATCGGTTTGTCGCTTGGCATAAAATTACAGACTCTTTAGGAAAGTTTCTGCAAAAAAAACGAACAAAGGTGACAGGAAAAGCCGTCTTTGTTCGTTCAACAACGCTTAATAATTGATTATCTGAGATTTTTACTTTTCTGCCTTTTTTATACAATAGCCAAAATACAGCCACAACCAAGCACAGAAAGGTTTTTCAGAAATATTTTTTTCAAAAAATTAGGCAAAAAAAATGAAAAACATTTGGAGGTTTCGAAAAAAGTGCGTATCTTTGCATCGCTTTTGAGAAATAAGGCTTCGTAGCTCAACTGAATAGAGCACTTGACTACGGATCAAGAGGTTGCGGGTTTGAATCCCTCCGAAGTCACTAAGAAAGTCCTTTCCAATTTTACTGGAGAGGATTTTTGTTTTTAGCAATTTATTTACCGAATGTTCGCCTACTCATTTCATCCGCACATGCAGATAAAATAAAGCGTCACCAAAATTATGCCTGATGACGCTTGGATATATTTTCAGTCCAGAAATGTTATGGCTTTAAAATCAATCTTCATCTGGAAGACAAAACTTCCTCCAACTCTCCCGTTTCCGAATCGATAATAAAGCCACGGACAATGATATCGCGAGGCATGAGAGGATGCGTTCTTATGGTTTCCACAGTCTTTCTTACCGAGTCGGGAGTATCTCTGAAACCCTCGAGCCACGCGTTCAGGTCTATTCCACACTTGCGTATCGTGTCGAGCGTCTGATCAGAAACGCCGCGCGACAGCATCTCGTCGTGAAAATGCTCGTAACTCATATGGCAAGCCCCGCAATGCGAATGAGCCACAACCATAATCTCCTCAACACCAAGTTCGTAGACCGCCACGATAATACTTCGCATTGCCGAGTCGAATGCTGAGATAACCAATCCGCCAGCATTTTTGATGATTTTAGCATCGCCGTTCTTCAGTCCGAGCGCAGCCGGAAGAAGTTCTGTAAGACGCGTGTCCATGCACGACAGAACGGCAAGTTTCTTGTCGGGATACTTGTCGGTAAGATACTTTTCATAACTCTTCGATTCTACGAAATTCTTATTAAAGGCAACAATCTGGTCAATCATAATTTAATTACTTTAATTGCAGACAAAATTAATCAATTTTAAGCAAGAATCTGAAACCCTTTCGCTATTTTTGCAACAGCATTAACAATTAACATCTTTTAAAATGATTGAAACAGGACAAAAACATACAAGCGAACTCACGGTAACAGAGGAAGTTACAGCCGCAAAGATTGGCTCGGGCGATATGCCTGTGCTTGCCACTCCGGCAATGCTCGCGCTGATGGAAAATGCCGCAATGCTTGCCGTTGCCGACAGTCTGGCAGATGGCGAGACAACCGTTGGAGGTCACATAGAGTCATCGCATCTGAAACCTTCGAAAATAGGTGACAAAATTACTGCAACAGCCGAGGTTACAAAGGTAGAGGGCAAGAAAATAGAGTTCAAAGTGAGTGCTCACTGCAACGATGTTCTGCTGGGCGAAGGCACTCACCTAAGATTCATCGTTGACCGAAACAGATTCATTGAAAAACTTAACAAATAAGCCTTATGAACTTTTTGGAACTTGTAAAAAACAGATACAGTTGCCGGAGTTACAAGACTCAAGCCATTGAAGAGGAGAAACTTAAATACATTTTAGAATGTGTAAGATTCGCTCCGTCGGCAGTAAACAAGCAGCCTTGGAAATTCCGCATCGTAAACAGCAACGACGACAAGGCTAAGATTCAGCAATGCTACGACCGCGAATGGTTTGCCACCGCGCCGACATACGTCATTGCCTCGGTTCTGCACGACGAAGAATGGGTGCGAGCCGACGGCAAACATCACGGAAACATAGACGTTTCCATTGCCGTTGAGCATCTCTGTCTGGCAGCCACCGAGCAAGGCTTGGCAACATGCTGGGTATGCAATTTCGATGCCGAGAAGTGCAAAAATCTATTCGGGATGCAAGAAAACGAAGAGCCAGCCGTCTTTATCCCGATAGGATATGCCAACGACCAGCCAAAGGAAAAGAAGCGCAAGACTCTAGAAGAAATAACAGAATAAGCCTTCGCACAAAAAAACAGCCCAAATGTTGTGAAATGAATGGCATTTGGGCTGTTTTTTTCATCTGTCAATCTCGGTAAATCGGGCAAACCGTCGTCCGTCGCGCTCAATGTTCTCGAAGAACATCTTTTCGGGGCGAACCCAATACTGCTCATCGCCGTAAAGTGCCTGATACACAACCATCCGCTCCTTTGTTTCGGAGTCGAAAGCCGTACGTACATAGCGATACATTCCACCTTTGAAATGCTGAAAATATCGCGAGCCGTCATCTACCCTCTGAAACATCAGAAGCATTTTCTCAATCAGCGGAACATACCAAGTGCCAACATCGTCGGCAGTCGGGGTATGACCGCCTGGGAAGTGGTATGCGCAGTTGTAATGCTCAAGAAACAGAGGCTCGTAATGCGCCAGAGTGTCCTGCTCGCCAAACAATCCCCAAACCTTTTCCTTGTAGTACGGATTGCAGAATCTGAACTGATTTTCTTCGAGTTGCGCAAACTCGGCTATCAGCGTTTCGTCAATCACAAAATGCTGTTTTCCGTCAGAGCGCAGAGATTTGTACTCGTGCTCTCCTATCCGCTCTTTCAGAAACTTCGTCATTTCGAAATGCGGATTTCCAAGTAACGCCGGAATACCCACAATCGGGGCAATCATCTGCGCATAGAACGAGCCGCAACTGTTGCCTACGAGCAAATCGGGCTTCTCGCGGTCGCAGATTTGCCTTATCTGCTCCAAAGCATCTTCGGGATGCAATGGCAAATCAGGCGTTAGGACTTGAAACCTATCGGACAGTTTTTCTCGCAATGCGACTGCCGGAACACATTCACCACTGGCAAAGAATCCGTGCAGAAATAGTATTTTCTTATTCATAACAAATCTTTTTGTCTCTAAAATTCAATATCGGCATTATGACAGATTTCTGCCAGATGCTCTACAAAATCTTCTTCCGAAGGATTTGTGTCGTCGATGAAGAAAATCATCTCGTCGAGAGCCTCGCGCGACTGCGACAGAACGAACAATGCTATGGTTATCAAGCCATTGCTATATCCGCGCTCTTCCATCATCGCGCTGAGTGCCAATTCTTTACTTGTCATTTTTAAGTCTTTGCTTTTTCATTGCCTCGTGCGCCATTTCGTGCGTCTGTGGCAGTTGTTGATATTTATGAAAAGGAACGATTTTGACAATCACATTATTGTGTTTCTGCTTAATCTCAATGCATCGGCCTATCAAATCAGCATTTGCCGATTTCTCAGTTGGCATCTTGTCAAAATTCTGCTGAATGTACGACACGTTTGTAACGAAAACAATGTCAGAACGTTCGGGCAGAAACTCCATAGCACGAACCATAACCGTCAGAATCATGCGGAACTCCGTTGTGCCCGAATCTGCCGTAACAAACGTATCTATAAAGCCTTCAGAATTCTCGATGATATACGCCCCGGCGCTCTCGCGATTGCTGCTGTTATAGTCGCACGAGCCGCCCACCCACACGTAGAATGTGCCCGGATTCATCCGCAGTTTTACTTCCTTTTGCCTTATCATTTTCTACTTTTTAGACGGTACTTTGATTGTTGCCGCGTACGCACTGTTGCAGAGTCCGAGCAATGCCGAAATCAGGAACAGAGTCTCGACTCCAAGAACCTTCCAAATCCATCCGCCAAGAAGGGCTATAAATATGGTTATCAGATGGTTTACTGATATTCCGGTAGATATCGTAGCGCGCATTTCGTCACGGCTGTCAGAGATGTCCTGAACATAAACATTAGATGCCATCGATGCCAACGAAATTACAGAATCGAGCACATAGTTAACGCAACAGACAATGAATGCGGTCTGCATCGAAAACAGATGATGCGCATATCCGTAAAAGAAACAAACGACGACAAGAATGAGAGTGTCGGCAATCATAACCGACTTATATCCAACACTATCAATAATTTTTCCTACCATCGGAGCCAAGACAAAGCACGCAATTGCCGAGACCGCAAATAGCAGACTGACAGTTCCGGCATCGGCTCCGTAAAACAGAATCAAAACGTATGGGCCAAACGTGAAAAATACTTGCTTGCGAGCGCCATAAAACACCTCGAGCATATAGTATTTCGTAAACTTCTTTCTGAAATAAAAGCGGCTCTTTGTCTTGTCGGTCTTGCTTTCGCCCGTAAGCCGAAGGCTCACAAGCATGGCTACCAGCATGAATACCGCCGCCACAACGAATGTTGGGACAAACAGATTGCTGCTCTGAACAAGAGCAAAAGCCACAATTACAGCCACATATCCCAGCAGATTGCCTATCTGATAAATCGAATTCTGATAGCCGAGCGCCTGTCCGCCTTTGCCTTCGCGCGAATATTCGAGCGAGAGCGTATTCTTCATGCCAAGTTGCATATGCTCGCCCGTTGAATAAATGAAAATAGCAAGTATAACCATCCATTTCACCGGCGAGATGAAAGTCTGCATGGTCATTCCCACAACCATTATGAACATTCCGATTTTGTACACTCGCTCGGCGGTAGACTTGTAGAACAGAGCCAGAATAAAGATAAGCATCAGTCCCGGAAGTTCGCGGAAAAATTCAGTTACGCCCCTGTCAAATTCTTGAATTTTAACAACTTCTGCCATATAGTTATCGATTACGCCCTTGTAAAGTCCGAAACCGATTGCCGAAAGCAGAAGCGAGAAAAAGAAAGAACGGTAACATGATTCTTCCTTAAAGATATTTGTAAATCGTTTCATCTCGCCTACTTCTGGATTAGTGCCGAAACAATATCGCCATGCCGTTTTTCATCATCCTTAACACTTTGAACCTCAGGAAATTCAGATATCAAATGCTCGTATGCCACGGCAGCATCATATTCGCCTTTTGCAATAAGTTTATACAGGCGGTTGCGCCCCATAATGTAGTAAAGAGCGGCTATCAGATACGATTTTGCCTTTCCGGGCTTGAGAGCCTCCTTTGTGTAACGGTGAAAGACGCTTGCATGTCTGCCCTCTTCTTTTGCCAGCTGCACGAAGACAGCCCTCTCCTCTTCGGTCTTCACGATTTTTGCCAATCGCTGATACATAAGCACAGCATCCAACTCGCCTTGTTGGCTGCGCAATAGTTCTTTTCTTTGTTGTTGTGTCATTTTTATGTTTGTTATCAAGTGTGAAATCTGCAATAAGATTGCAAAATTACACAAAATCCGCCAAACAACTTAATAACACACAAAAATTGTGGCGAACGCAGAAAAGCATATTTACAATAACCTTCAGAAAAGGCTATGAAATATCATTTTACAACGAAATTTACACCATCTAAATCAATCAGTTGCTTTCCATTCCGGAATTTGCGGTAGGTATCAATTTCCGAAAAATCATTTGTCAGATTGAATTCGTTCTTCTCTCCGCACAACAACTTCAACGGAACATCGCCGTAGAAAGAAGCCCATTGCGAATATGTTGACGGCGGACCAGCAATATAATCGCACTTCGAAAGCAGATACAAATCGCAGATGCCACAGCTTTCGCTATTGTAAAAGAACGAGAATCCATCGGTACATTCTGGCGGAACGGTTTCGTTTGATGTAATAACAAAGAAAATCTTCTCGCCAACATTCTGACATACAATCTCTTGCATAACATTGCGGTAGAACGAAAAATCGAAATAATATTTCGCCTCGCGCCAAATTTTGTAGTCGCCACGACGGATGTGTATTCCCACAATCTTGCAGCCATCATTCTCTTTTCTGATGCTATTTATCGTCTTGTCGACATATTCAAGAACATCTGGTTGCGGAGCGAAGCATCTCCTTATCACGTCCTTATGTTTAGCAACGAATCTGTCGTCGAAACGGCTTTTCCACGAATTTACGAATGTCAGAAATTTTTCGCTTCCGTTGAGCATCGAAGTCGGAACGCCGTAAACGCCACTGTTAACCGAATCAAAATAGACTTCATCGCCACTTTTTCCGCGGAGAATGGCAACGAGCTTGTTCAGTCTTCGCGACATGACATTCTTGCCGACATTTTCGGTCTCAAAAATCGACCTTATATATTTATGAAAATCGGGGAAAAGCGAACTGTACTTGCTGCAAAAGAACAGCAACATCAGACTTTGATTGTGCTCCGCGCAATAGGCAAGAACCGGCGACAAGGCAAAAAGTCTGTTACAAAGTTGATTTTCGTGATTAGAAACAATTATCATCAGATTTTATTTTTCTGCAAATATAATAAAACATCGCGACTTAGCCCGATGAGGACGAACAAAAATCAGACAATTACACAAACGGACATCCATAAAAAATAAAGGGGAACGAATCCCCTTTATTGCGTATTCGGATTACCCCCCTCGCCAGGCTGGTGTCGACTCATAACAGCCTTTCGACCTCTCGACATCACAAATGTAATGAATATATCTGTAAAAAACAAGACTTTTTTACTGAAAAACGAACGATTCGTAGATTCCTGAAAATCATTAAAATAAAAAATCCTCAATTTCAACGATAAAAACATCGTACTTTATGATATTTTCAGCCTATTCGTCCATAAAACTGATTAATTTAATCGAGTTTTCTAACGTTTGAATAGATTTTATTTTGCGGTTAGACAAAAAAACGTTTCTTTTGTGCTCGACATTAAAAAAGCGGATTACATCGAATAAATATAGGAGAACAACTAAAAAATGTAACAAGTAAACTTTATATGAAAAAAATCGAACAATGTTTAATTGCATCCTTGTTCCTTATTCCGCAAATTGGAATGGCGCAAGGAAAAGTATGGACGCTCAACGACTGCATAAGTTATGCACTTGAGCATAACATACAGATAAAGCAGAAAATGGTTGCTCAGCAGCAAGCCGAGGTCGACACGAAATCGAGCAAGGCAAGTCTGCTGCCAAGCGTGTCGTTCGGCACAGACCACACTTTGAGTTACCGCCCTTTCAGCGAGACAACGACTTCGCTCACCGGTGGAACAATGTCGCAGACATCCAACAAAACGCGCTACAACGGAAGTTACAGCATTAGCGCAAACTGGACGGTGTGGGACGGCGGAAAGAACCGCAAGAACATAGAGTACTCAAAACTTTCGCAGGAAATAAGCCAGTACGATACTCAGCAGAGCATCAACGACATTCAGGAGCAGATTGCCAAAATCTACGTCCAGATTCTCTACGAACAGGAAGCCGTAAAGGTGTGCCAAGGCACTCTCGACGTGGCAAAAGAACAGGAAGCTCGCGGAAAAGAACTGGTAGAGGCAGGAAAAATGTCGCGCAGCGAACTTGCACAACTAACAGCAACGGTGGCAAACGATGAATACAGTCTTGTAAACGCACAGACGATGGTGCAGGACTACAAGATGCAACTGAAGCAACTTCTTGAGATTGACAACGACATCGACATTACCATTCCTGAAATAAGCGACGAAAAAGCGATGGTTACGCTTCCGGCATATCAGGATGTGTACAACGCCGCACTCGAACTTCGCCCCGAAATCAAGAGCAACCGTCTGAGCATCGACGCGGCAGACATGCAGATTTCGATGGCAAAGAGCGGCTATCAGCCATCCGTTTCGCTCATCGCCAACGTTGGCACAAGCACCGCAACGGGCATCGGAACAAACTGGAACACTCAGTTCAAGAACAACCTTAACAACAACATCGGCGTATCAATCTCCATTCCGCTTTACGACCGCCGCCAGACAAAGAGCAGCGTTGAGAAGGCTCAACTGAGCAAGCAGAGCAGCGAACTGAGTCTGCAAAGCGCACAGCGACAACTTCACAGCACTGTCGAGGGCTACTGGCTCGACGCATATTCGGCTCAAAAGAAATTCATCGCCGCCAAAGCGAGCGTAGAGAGCAATCAGGCAAGTTTCGACCTCGTAAACGAGCAATTCAAGGAAGGCTTGAAGCATCTGGCTGAACTGAATACGGCAAAGAACAATCTTCTGCAAAGCCAGCAGGACAAGATTCAGAGCAAGTACACCGCCGTTCTGAACACCGTTCTTCTGAAATTCTACGGCGGCGAATCAATCAATTTTTAAAACCCAATTAAAGACACATACATTATGGCAAAGAATAAGAAAATCACCTACTCTATAATAGCAGTTGCAGTAATAGCTATCGGCTGGTTCATCTTCGGAGGAAAGAAGAAGGAAACCGTTATTACATACGAGGAAACCGAGGTGGCAGCCGACACAATACGCAACTCGGTAACAGCAACAGGCACAATCGAGGCCGTAACCGAAGTCGAAGTAGGTACACAGGTTTCGGGAATCGTGAGCAAACTGTATGTAGATTACAACAGCGTGGTGAAGAAAGGTCAGGTTATTGCAGAACTCGACAAGACAAATCTAGTAAGCACGCTTTCGAGCGCAAGAGCAAATCTTTCGAGCGCACAGAGCGACCTAAGATATCAAGAGAGCAACTACAACCGCAACAAGCGTCTGTTCGAGAAAGGTCTCATCAGTCAGGACGATTTCGAGACAGCCGAGCTGTCTTACAAAAAATCGCTCGAGCAGGTAAAGGTTAACAAGGAAAACGTCAAGAAGGCTGAGACCGACCTTGGATATGCTACAATCACCTCACCTATCGACGGCGTTGTCCTAAGCAAATCGGTTGAGGAAGGTCAGACTGTGGCTGCAAGCTTCAGCACCCCAACGCTGTTCACCATAGCCAAGGACCTTACAGACATGCGCGTTATTGCCAATGTAGACGAGGCTGATATTGCCAATGTTGCTAACGGACAGCGCGTTTCGTTTACCGTAGATGCCTATCCAGACGACACTTTTAGCGGAACAGTTACACAGGTAAGACAAGAGGCTACAACAACCAGCAATGTAACCACTTACGAGGTTGTTATTGCTGCGCCTAACGCCGACCTCAAACTAAAGCCGGGACTCACCGCCAATGTTACAATCCATACGCTCGACCGTCCCGGAGTTCTCAGCGTAAAGTCTAAGGCTCTGCGCTTCAGCCCTACTCAGGAACTCGTGGGCAAGGAAATCAAGATTATCGATTGCAACGGCAAGAACAAGCTCTGGACTAAGGAAGGCAATAAACTCGTTGCACACGCCGTTACAATCGGCATTACTGACGGCATCAGAACAGAAATTAAGAACGGTATCAGCCCAAATACAAAGGTTGTGCTAAGCATCAGCGACGCCAACCCAGAGCAAGCCGAAGAGAAGCCGGAGAACAACAACCCATTCATGCCTAAGCGTCCAGGCGGCAACAAGAAAAAATAGTAATCTATGAGCAACAACGATAATAAAAAAGTAGTTATTGAACTGAACGACGTGCGACGCAACTTCGTGATGGGCGAAGAGGTTGTTCACGCCCTGCGCGGAATCTCGTTCAAGATATACGAGGGCGAATTCGTAACCATCATGGGAACATCAGGTTCAGGAAAGTCAACGCTGCTGAACCAACTCGGATGCCTCGACACTCCAACCAGCGGAGAATACTATCTCGACGGTGTTTCGGTAAGAACCATGAGCCGCAGCCAGCGCGCCGTTCTGCGCAATCGAAAAATCGGCTTCGTGTTCCAGAACTATAATCTTCTGGCAAAGACGACAGCCGTTGAGAACGTGGAGCTTCCGCTGATGTACAACAAGAACTACTCGGCAAGCCAACGCCGCGAGGCTGCCATCAAATCGCTCGAGATGGTCGGCCTCGGCAACCGTCTCTATCACAAGAGCAATCAGATGTCGGGCGGACAGATGCAGCGCGTTGCCATTGCCCGAGCATTGGTTAACGACCCGGCGGTGATTCTTGCCGACGAAGCAACAGGAAACCTCGACACGCGCACATCGTTCGAGATTCTCGTGCTCTTCCAGAAACTTCATGCCGAAGGCAGAACGATTATATTCGTAACGCACAATCCCGAGATTGCCCAGTACAGCAGCCGAAACATCATGCTGCGCGACGGCAAGATTAGGGAAGATGTTCAGAATAACAATATTTTATCGGCGGCAGAGGCTCTCGCCAACCTGCCAGCCCCACAAGATGACTGATTATGAATACAATAAATCTTTTCAAGATAGCAATCAAGGCGATAGCCGCCAACAAGATGCGCTCGTTCCTCACGGCTCTGGGCATCATCATCGGCGTGGCAGCGGTAATCGCCATGCTCGCCATTGGTCAAGGCTCAAAGCGAAGCATCAAGGCTAACATCTCGGAGATGGGCTCAAACATGATTATGATTCAGCCGGGAGCAGACAACGGTCCGGGCGGTGTACGACAGGATGCCAGCGCGATGCAGTCGCTCAAAATAGCAGACTACGAGGCAATTGCCGAACAAGCCAAATACATCTCGGCCGTAAGCCCTACGGTAAACACATCTGGACAGTTTGTCTACGGCAACAACAACACACCTTCGAGCGTGTACGGAGTAAGTCCCGACTATCTCACAATCAGACAGTTGAAGATTGAGGACGGCGAGATGTTCACCGAGCAGGACATCAAGACATCTGCCAAGGTCTGCGTTCTCGGCAAGACCATCGTCGACTATCTCTTTCCCGACGGAAGTTCGCCAATTGGACGAATCATCAGAATAAAGAACATTCCGTTCAGGGTTGTAGGCGTCCTGAAATCGAAGGGAACAAACTCTATGGGTATGGACCAAGACAACCTCGCTCTTGCACCCTACACCACCGTCATGAAGCGTGTGAATGCGCAGACATATCTGGGCGGAATAAACTGCTCGGCTCTTACCGAAGAGATTACGCAGCAGGCTATTTCCGACATCACCGACATTCTTCGCAGAACGCACAAACTTAAAGATGCAACAGAGGAAACCGAAGGCGACGACAACGACTTCACCATCCGCTCGCAAGAGGAGATTTCGAGAATGATGAGCACCACAATGGACAGCATAACGATGCTTCTCGGAATCGTGGCAGGCATCTCGCTTTTGGTCGGCGGCATTGGAATCATGAACATCATGTATGTATCGGTTACCGAGCGAACAAAGGAAATCGGCTTGCGTATGTCGGTCGGAGCACGCGGCAAAGACATTCTGAATCAGTTCCTTATCGAGGCAGCAATGCTCAGCATATCGGGCGGCGTGATAGGCATTTTGTTTGGCATAGGAATAGCAACGCTCGTATGCAACGTTCTGCACATGCAGACCTACATCGAGCCGTGGAGCGTTATAATGAGCTTCGGAGTATGTACGTTCATCGGCATATTCTTCGGATTCCTTCCGGCGAAGAAAGCCGCCAACATGGACCCGATAGAGGCTATCAGATACGAATAAAAGGCAAAAGTGATACAATCTGTAACGAATTGTATCACTTTTTTCCATAAAAAACTAAGTTCGTCTAATCAAAAATCGGTTATTTCCATAAAAATAGCCAAATTAACATACAAAACAGGCAAAAAAATCTACAACATGTGCCATTCATCATTAAAACATTATAATTTGGCGAATTTCCACATACATTAGTAGATAATTCTTTGCCGACTGAATAAAAATTCTTTTCTTTGCTACATAAATTTCATTTTTCTGCAAAGAAAGAAAAGAGATTACAGAAAAAGCAATGAGCAAGATTGTAGAAAATACAAAAAGCCACAAGAGCGAAATCATCTACCACATCATTGGATGGGTGATAGTTTTTGGCAACCCTCTGTTCACTATCAATACCAATGAAGGTATCGACTGGGGCACATTGCTGAAGCAGTTCATTATGCCGATATGTCTCTTCGTCATTTTCTATTGCAATTACTTCTACCTCGTTCCCAAGCTGTACATAAGCGGCAAGCGCCACATATTCTATGCCATAAACGTGGTTCTGATAACCGGCTGCACGCTCTTCAACGTAAACATGTTCAAGTACATGATGAGGCTTGAGCGCAGGCAGCAGATGCGCATTGAACAGGCCGAGGCTGCACAAGGCAATAAAAGCACAAAGCCAAAGAAACACTGGAAACCGATGCCGGCACTCTTCTTCCACGCGCGCGACGTGCTCACATTCTCGTTTCCTATCGGACTTACGGTTGCCATCTTTACAAACCGCAGACTGAAGAAATCGGAACAAGAGCGAAAAGAAGCAGAACTGAGGCAGAAAGAAGCAGAACTGCGAAATCTGCGAAGCCAGATAAATCCACACTTCTTGCTGAATACACTGAACAACATCTACGCACTCATCGCATTCAACACGGGCAAGGCGCAGACATCGGTACTCGAACTAAGCCGACTGCTAAGGCATGTTCTCTACGACAACCAGCAGGAATATACCACAGTCAGCAAGGAGTTGGAGTTTCTTGAAAGCTACGTTGAACTGATGAAAATAAGGGTGGCATCGAACATATCGGTAAGTTTTAAAAGCGAAGTATCAGACAGTCAAAGACTTATCGCCCCGTTAATTTTCATCTCGCTGATAGAGAATGCTTTCAAGCACGGCATCAGTCCGATAGAAAGCAGTTTCATCAATATTCACATCACAGACAACAACAACTCGATAACGTGCTGCGTAACAAACACAAACTTCCCGAAGAATAACCACACCGACAAAAGCGGCAGCGGAATAGGTCTGGAACAAATCAGAAAAAGGCTCGAACTGACCTATCCCGGAAAATACACTTGGGAAAAGGGCGTTAGCGACGACAACAAAACATACTATTCAAGAATAACTATAAATACATTATAAATATGATACTCAATTGTGCAATTGTAGATGATGAGCCTTTGGCTCTGGAACTTTTGGAAGCGTATGTGCAGAAAACCGACTTTCTGAACCTTGTGGGAAAATACACAAGCGCGCTCGCAGCGATGAAGGATGTGGTAAGCAAAAACATCGACATCCTTTTCCTCGACATCCAAATGCCCGACCTCAACGGTCTTGATTTTGCCAATATGGTCGACTCGCACACGCGAATTGTCTTCACCTCTGCATTCAACCAGTATGCAGCCGATGCCTTCCGCGTAAATGCCCTCGACTACATCATGAAACCTATCAGCTACAAGGATTTCCTCGAAAGCGCAAACAAGGGCTTAAAGAGGTTCGAACTTGTGGCACGCGCCAACAACTCAGGCTCTGAAAGCACTCAGCCAAGCATCGACGAGATTGACAGCGACGGACTCTTCATCAAGAGCGACTACAAACTGATGCATATAAAATACGACGACATCATCTACATCGAAGGACTGAAAGACTACATTAAGATATACACAGAAACAAGTCAGAAACCTATCCTGTCGCTCCGCAGCATGAAGGTTATGGAAGAGAAGCTTCCAACATCGAAGTTCATACGCATACACCGCTCTTACATCATTAACAAGAGTAAGATTACGGTGATTGACCGCGGCCGCGTTGCCTTTGGCGATAAGTTCCTGCCAATATCAGAGAGCTACAAGCCAATGCTTCAGAACTATTTCAGCAAGTATTCTATTTAAGAATAAAAATACAAATACAAAAACTATATACCTTCTACACGCAGAAAGTAAGCCGATTGCTCGCGCTTACTTTCTGTTTTTTACAAGATTCTGCCCAAAACAAAAAACAGCCCGATGAAATCTGAAATCCATCGAGCCGTACAAATATTAACCTTCAATTCTAATTTACCAAATCCTTTACCGAGCCTTTTGCCTTGGCTGTACCCTTCTTCAAACCGTTTGACACACGCTTTGTCTTGCGTGTAAACTGCAACTTCTTGCAAGAGTCCTTATACATATTTATCTTGCGAACATCACTCTGTGTAAGGTGTGCCTTGTCGGCGATATCGTATTCTGCCACCAGCAGATTGTATTGCTTCTTGTAATGTACCCACTGGTCGCTCGTAGCAGTACTTACCTTTGCATTCATCGTATCAACCATAGCCTCGAAACGAGCCACCCAATCAACCTTGCCAGCCTTATTGTTAGCATCTTGTGCGCAAACTGAGATGCTCATCAGCATGCCCACAACTATCAGTTTTACTGTCTTCATATACTATATTTGTTAAAATCATTGCAAATTTAAAACAACGTAGGCTAACAACCAAATACATATACATACTTTAAGATTTTTTTAGATAAATTAGGGTTTTTCCTATTCATTTTAGGACTAATCTCTTTGTTCTGTATAAAATCCCAACTATATTTGCAGCATAAACAACAAGTAATAACTTTTAAAATACAACAAGTATGAAAAGATTTACCTTATCAATAATTGCTATCCTGATGATTGCTTTACAGGCTAATGCAATGTCACTGAGTCAGGCAAGAAACGAGGCTCGGTTCCTAACAGACAAGATGTACTACGAACTCGATCTCACCGAAGCACAATACAATTATGTCTACGAAATAAACTTCGACTATTTCTACGACCTCAACCATTACCGCGATGCCTACGGCTATCTGTGGAATCGCCGAAACGAGGATTTGGGATACGTTCTTGACCGCTGGCAGTACAACCACTACATCGCCATAGAGTATTTCTACCGCCCTGTTGCATGGGTTGCAAATGCATGGAGTTTCGTAATATACAGACATTATCGCAATGATCTTTTCTTTTATGGCACTCCGCACCACTACACAACTTACATAGGCAGTCACGGTTGGAGAACAAACGGTGGCAGAAGTTACTTCCGCACTCATCGTTATCACATGCCAGTCAATCACCGCCACATTGCCGCTCCACGCCGTCCAGAGGCTGGTCACGCACCACGAGTTGTAGTCGGAGCAGGTCACGGAGGTCACCACAATATAGACCATCGCCGCGAGGAGGCTTTGAGACGTGAGAACAATAGGATTCGTGAAGAAGCACGTCGCCGTGAAGAGGCTCAGAGACGTGAAAACGAAAGAATCCGTGAAGAGGCACGTCGCCGTGAGGAGGCTCAGAGACGTGAAAATGAGAGAATCCGCGAAGAGAACCGCAGACGCGAAGAAGCGCAGAGACGAGAGAACGAAAGACGTCGCGAGGAAGCACAGCGTCAAGAAAACAGAAGACGTGAAGAGGCTCAGCGTCGCGAAGAAAACCGCCGTCGTGAGGAAGCACAAAGACGCGAGGAGAACAGACGCCGCGAAGAAGCACAGCGTCAAGAGAACAGAAGACGCGAGGAGGCTCAAAGACAGGAGAACCGTCGTCGCGAAGAGGCGCAGAGACGAGAGAATGAAAGAAGACAGTCTGACAACAATCGCACAACTCGCAGCACTCACACAGGAGGAAGAAGATAATCAGAACAATAATGACAGATATTAAGACAAACAGTTTTAGGGCGTGGATTCTTGCATCGCGCCCTAAAACTCTTACTGGCTGCATAACGCCAGTAATCATCGGTTCAACATTGGCATATTCATACATCACACAGCATCCGGAAAGCGGACAGGTTTTCAAAATTATACCTTTCGTTCTCTGTATGCTGTTTGCCATGTTTATGCAGATTGATGCAAATCTTATAAACGACTACTACGACTTTGTGAAAGGCACAGACCGCGAAGACCGCCTCGGTCCAGAACGTGCCTGCGCTCAAGGATGGGTTACTCTGCCTGCCATGCGCATGGCGATAGGTATAACAACCGTGCTCAGTTGCATTGCAGGCCTTCCGCTTATCCTCTACGGAGTTTGGTGGAAACTGATTCTGGTTGGCGTGGTTTGCGTAATCTTCTGTTTTCTATACACTTACGGATTGTCGTACATCGGCATGGGCGATGTGCTTGTGCTTGTGTTCTTCGGACTTGTTCCGGTATGCGTAACCTTCTATCTGCAAACCGGAACGTGTGATTTGACGACGATTCTTATTTCCGTAGCCACAGGTTTGGTTATTGACAATCTGCTGATGATTAACAACTTCCGCGACTATGAACAGGACAAGATAAGCGGCAAGCGCACGCTTGTAGTAAAACTCGGCAAACGTACCGGCGGTTATCTGTACCTCATCATCGGACTGGCAGCATACGCAACATGCGTCGTTGCGCTTGGCTTCGAGCACATTGCCACCTTCCTTCTGCTGTCGTACATCTCGCTGCACTACAAGGCGTGGAAAAAGATGATGTCTATTTACGAGGGCAAGCAACTAAACGGAATATTGGGAATGACGGCGCGCAACATCTTCCTGTTCGGACTTATCCTCTCGCTTAGCATCATTATTCAGAAATACATCGAAAATATCGCCATTCTGCAATAACATAATGATAAAAAGTAAGTTATTCACCCCCATAATCGGAATAATTCTGCTGATACCCATCGGGCTGATTTCCAGACGCATCGGTTGGATTCCGACTGAAACGGGCGATGCTCTTTGGGCAATGATGGTTTTCTGCCTATGGAGAATCGTTCTGCAAAACAAGAAACTCTCGTTGGTGGCAATAACAAGTTTAGTACACTGCTACCTTGTGGAATTTTCGCAGATGATAACTTGGAGGTGGCTCGTTTCGTTCCGACAGACTTTCATCGGGCACATGATGCTTGGACAAGGTTTTCTGTGGATTGACTTGCTCGCCTACTCCATCGGCATTATCGTCATTTACATGATATTCAGCAGAATCGAGAAACAATGAACAAAAAAAGACATCGGAATCTTGAGAATTCGATGTCTTTTTTTATTCTTCAGAAAAACTGACTGTTACTCAGTCATTTCACCTTCGATATAAAGTCTGACCATATCAGTCACAGCGTTTGTGCGAAGAGTAATCGTCTTTTTGAAAACTCCCGGGAACTTGCCTGCACCCTTGTAAGTAACCTTAATCTCGCCAGTTGCTCCCGGTGCAATAGGCTGCTTTGGATAAACAGGAGTAGTGCATCCGCAACTTGCAACCGCCTGTTCGATAACAAGAGGGGCATCGCCTGTATTTGTAAACTTGAACGTACAAGTAACGTTTGAATCTGCTTCCTTGAATGTTCCAAAGTTATGTGTTGTCTTGTCAAACTTTATCTCGGCCTTGCCCTGTGCCAAAACAGGCATCGAAAAGGCAGCTACGGCCATAAACACCATTAACAAAAATCTTCTCATGCTTCTCTTAAATAAATATTTCGTAGGCAAAAATAAGAATTTTTTGAATCATAACAATAAAAAAGCGATAAATTATTAACTTTGCAGCAATTTTATAATAAAAAAATATGTTGGTATTCAATACAACTTTTCAGACTGATGTAAACGAGGCGCGCAATTTTGTGATATGGGCACACGAGGTGTACATTCCGCGCGCACTGAAATGCGAGGGAATTAAGAACGCACGACTAAACCGCATACTTAGCCACAAGGACGAAAAGACCGAATGTTTCTCGCTGCAATTCGATGTCGAGAGCATGGCTAACCTGCACAAATTCCATATAAGCGAAGGCAAATCACTGTCTAACGACCTTGAGAAGATTTTCAACGAGAAAGTTGTAGGATTCTCAACAATAATGGAAGTCATCGAAGAATGCTGAATCCGGTAAAGGAAAAGATAATTCTGGGCATCGACCCCGGCACAAACGTGATGGGCTACGGATTGCTGAGCGTAAAAGGCACGAAGCCCGAGATGATGTGCATGGGCATTATAGACCTGCGCAGATACAGCGATGCATACCTCAAACTCGGACATATATTCGAGCGAGTGGTTGGCATCATCGACAGTTATCACCCCGATGAACTTGCCATCGAGGCTCCGTTCTTCGGAAAGAACGTGCAGAGTATGCTTAAGCTCGGAAGAGCGCAGGGAGTGGCAATAGCCGCCGCCCGACAGCGCGACCTTCCGATAACTGAATATGCGCCGCTGAAAATAAAGATGGCGATAACAGGCAACGGCTCGGCAAGCAAGGAACAGGTGGCAGCAATGCTTCAGCGGCTACTGCACATCGACAAAGAGGCTATGGGCAAGTTCATGGACTCTACCGATGCCCTCGGAGCAGCCTACTGCCATTACTTGCAGATGGGCAAGCCCGAAGTATCAAAAAGTTATCACGGCTGGAAAGATTTCATAGCCAAAAATCCTGACAAAGTTTCAAAATAATACAATAAAAATGCAAAAGGTAATAGAGATTGTCAACGGAGTAGCCCGCCACCCTCTTTACAGAATGAAAGAGGCGGTGAACATAGAAATGAACGACGGCGAGCAGATAGCCATCGTTGGTCCTAATGGTGCAGGAAAGTCGATGCTTGTAGACATCATAACAGCCAAGCATCCGCTTTTGCTAAACGAGCCTCACTACGACTTTGCGCCATCGCTGGCAAAACTGGCAAGCGACAACATAAAGTACATAACCTTCCGCGACTCGTATGGCGACACTGCCGACGGCAACTATTACTATCAGCAGCGTTGGAATCAGCACGACATCGATGAAGCGCCTATCGTACAAGACATTCTGAACGATGTGTGGAACATAACAACAAGGGATAACACACCCGAACAAATTGCTCAGAAAGAACAACTCCGCGACCAACTTTACTCGATGTTTCATCTTGACATCCTGCTCGACAAACAGATAATTCTTCTTTCAAGCGGAGAGTTGCGCAAATTTCAGTTAACCAAGACTTTGCTTACCAATCCGCGAGTCGTTATTATGGATAATCCGTTTATCGGACTCGATGCGCAAACTCGCGAGCAACTCACGGAACTGCTTACAAACTTGGCGGCAAACGTCAAGATAATGTTCATCCTTGTTCTGTCAAAGACCGACAACATTCCGCCGTTCATCACGCATGTCATTCCTGTTGAGCCGGGAAGAGACGTTCGCAATAAGATAAGTCGCGATGAATATTATGCCACTTATAATCAGAAGTTTGAAAATCTTCTCTCTGACGAAAAGAAAGAGGCGATAAAGAACTATCCGTACAAGGACAGCACAAGCATCGCCCACCTCGACGAGGTTGTGAACTTCAACAACGTGTGCATAAAGTACGGCGAGCGCACCATTCTGAAAGACCTTAACTGGGTTGTAAAGCGCGGCGAAAAATGGGCTTTGAGTGGCGAAAACGGAGCAGGAAAGAGTACGCTTCTGTCGCTTGTATGCGCCGACAATCCGCAGAGTTACGCATGCAACATAACACTTTTCGGACACAAGAGAGGAACTGGCGAAAGCATCTGGGACATCAAGAAGTACATCGGATATGTTTCTCCTGAAATGCACCGCGCCTATCTGAAAGATGTGCCGGCAATCGAGATTGTGGCATCTGGCATGAGCGATTTCTCATCGCTTTACCGAAAGCCGAAAGCCGAAGACCTGCCAACGTGTGATTTCTGGATGGACATCTTCGGAATAAAACATCTGAAAGATACAACATTCCTTAAACTGTCGAGCGGCGAACAGCGTCTTGTCCTTCTGGCACGCGCCTTTGTAAGAGACCCAGAACTTTTGATTCTGGACGAACCGCTACATGGCTTGGATATGCGCAACCGTCGACTGGTAAAGGAGATTATAAACGAATTCTGCAAGCGTTCGGACAAGACGATGATAATGGTAACGCATTACAAGTCAGAATATCCAGAATGTATCACGAACGAAATTTTCTTACGCAAAAACAGATAGAAAGCGAAAAAAAGAGAAGCCTTCCGACTTCTCTTTTTTTCGTTTATCTCTCAACAATTCCAACCTTAATCCATTCTTCGGCAATCTCCTCGGCATCTGCCTTTGCAACGCTCTCCTCAACCTCGTAGTTGTCGATAAGAATCTTTGCAAGGTCGTCTGCCGTAAACTCCTTGTCTACCACACTCTTCCAAAGCAGGGCAGCAGAAGAGTTCATGCTTATAATCTTGCTGAAATCTATATTCTCAACTCCCTGACCAACAATTACTTGTTCGCCACATAGTTCTCTCAATTCGAATCCTTTCTTTGTTCTCATATCATTAAATATTTTTGTTCTGTTTGTCAATCTCGTCCATGTATTTCACCGTGAGTTTTATTGAAGGAAGCCTTCGGTAGACAGCAAGAAACCATCTGCGCCAGCGAACCATTCTTACCCACATAGTATATCGGCGTATGTACTTTTTGTCCTCGTCGCAGAAAAGCGTTCTCGAATCGCTGAAATCGAGGCGATACCGCACCTCGCCGCTGTCGAGCGTTACCTTGCATACTTTTCCGTACTTAAACTCTATTGCCTTGCCAAGCACATCTTGCGTTCTGCAATATTCCTTTCCGTACAGATTGCCGTCGCCCATTAGCACAAGGTTATTGCCATCCTTCACGATAACACGATGCAACACATATCTCAACGGCGCAATCTGCGCCAGAACCACATCTCCTACCTTCACGCTGTCAACCGCCTTTATCGTAACCATATCTCTTCGGTCTTCGAGAAAAGGACGCATGCTGTAGCCTTTGACTCTGATGGAGAAAGTCTTGCCCTTTGACAAGAGTTCTCTCTGCATAGACTCAAACAGCTGTGCATTAGGTTTTTCGATAACCTTCAGACTGAAATTGTCGACATTGCTATGTTCAACATTTTCGGGCCACAAGTTACTTACGAACCAGTTATACAGATTTCGGAGAACAGCCCTCATTTAGCAATTGTGTTGTAACTTAACTGAGCCGCTGCCTCGTCGGGAAGACAGCCCATGAAATACATCTTGCTCGTTGTAAGAACTCTCGACACGATATCGCAAACGCCGTTGAACACAGGGCGGTCCCACTTCATTGTTGAGCACGATGGCATAAGCACGGCAAAAGCCTCAAGTCCCTTTAACTGATGAATATTGTTCGTCGGCTCCTGATTAAGACGGACGAATGCGCCGACTTCAGCCTTTACTTTACGGTAGCAAGGCGTCTTGCCGCTCCAAGGCGAGCCGTAGACGTATGTCTTGCCGTCGATATAGCGCACAACAGGATTGTCGTCGTTCATCAAATCGGTATCACTTATATACTTGAGCCACAACTGAGTATGTGTACTCTTGCCTGTTCCGCTCTTGCCAAGGAAGAGATAGCCCTTGCCGTCCTTGCGCACAACAGACGAATGGAACATAAGCGTATTTTCTGATGAGCCGGCGAAGGCATAAAGCATCATCATGCAGTTGTTTAATCCGAAGTTGCGATCGCTCCACTCGCCAGCCAAGGCTACGGTTGCCGACTTGAAATCGACGGCACACTCCATCAGACTGCACTGAAACCCGAGGTAGTTGCTCACCACAAACTGATAGCGACCATCCTCGCGGCGATACACTCCGTGATTGTTTCCGCCACAGTCGAACTGCCCCACTTCATCACCCTTCGTTTCGGGAAAGAAATTATCGTCAACTGTTACCTGAAACAGAAGAGGGATATTCTTGCTCTCCTCCTCGCTTATCTCGAATACACGGAACGACGGAAGCAGTTCGTCGCTGTTCACTCCGTCGACAAAGTGTATCACAACAAGCCATTCGGCAATGTTATAATATTTTGTAGTCTTCTCCATATTGTGAATTAGATTTTTTAGTTCCACCATTTCACTCCGCCCCAAGCGGCCTTGTACCACTCGTTCTGTTCGTACCACTTGTTTAGCGTTGCGTGTATGTCTTTTGGGAAATACATGCTTACATATCCGCAGTTTTCCTTATCATTGATTTGTGCAATGCCACCAAAGCCAATAAAAGCCGAATACCACTGAGTTCCGCCGGTGTACACAACAGTCTTGTTGTATGTCGCAAGCCACTGCTGATAGATGTCCTCATCTGTACACCACGAACGTATTATCTCCCTGAAATCATAAAATCGCGGATTTGTTGCAGACTCATTCTGGAAATTGTAATAATCAGCAACACCGCTGATGTCATTCTTGCCAAACTGCGAAATGACCACAGCCGTTGCAGAAGCCAAGTTTTCGAGTTGAGAACAATCTACAACCGAAAGTATAACGCCGTCGCGATAATATTCCTCAACCTCGTAATCGTAATAGTTATTATATGCTTTTGCAATATCTGCCGAACTGAACGAAGTAGAAAATATTACAGGAATAATCTTGTGATAAGGCGCACCAGCGCCCGGAATCTCGCCGGGACAAGCAACGATGTAATCAGCACAGTTGCGCAAAGCATAATCGCACTCTATGCACTGCATTAGGCAGGCATCGAACATTATGAACTTGTTTTTTGGGAATGACTGCAAGACAGATGCCATCGTCTCGATGCTCATCTGCGAATTTTCGGCACTTCTGTCGTTTGACGAAGTACTATTTCTGCCATTGTCGATGCCAAACGAACGCGTTTTTGACATGGCTGTAATTTCAGGAAGCCAGCCATCGGCATGCGACCAGAACACAATTCCGTAATTATCGGCCTTGTAGTTGCCGTGAACATAAGTCATAACCTCGCTCAAAGCCTCGGCTGATGTAGACATCCAATCTGTGTTGTAAGACTTTACGGGAGTAAGATATTTGTACTGAGTTGTGTCGCGCAACTCGTATATTCGTGGACTCTTATTGTCATCTACATAGACAATAACGCGGTCACGCTTGCTCATCTTCCTTGCGCCCACGCACATCTCGTAGATATCGCCATCGGCATAGCTGCACAGGCTGTTTTCAGCAGCCATGTAGACAAGCACAACGTTATCTACCTCGGCATAAGCATCCACCTCATGTTTCTTACAAGACGCAAACAAGATACATGCAAACACTAATGTCAGCATGTATCTTGTTACTCTGTACACAGATTTTGTATGATTATTCATCTTCAGTCTTCACTGCATTAAAAACGAACTGTTCGGGAGTAAGTTCCTTAACCGTCTTTATTTCCTTGTCGAGTTGTTTTCTTCGTCTGATGCGAAGATAGATGCTCTTCAGCGTTGCGTGGTTCTTCGAGAAGAATACCGTGCATGTGCGGTCGGGAGCCGCAGGTTCGCCTTTTTCAAGGTATCTTTTCAACTGGTCGCTGTACATCTGTCTGTTTTCGAGGAACTTGGTCTTTTTCTGTAGCTTTGCCTCAGGAAGTTCCAAGATTTCGGTGAAGTAGACAGTAGAGTCTGTTATCGAAAAACTGTAGCCGAAGCCATATACCGGCTTTGTTTTGCCTTTCTTTTTTTCTTCTGCATTTCCGGCAAATACGTTTACGGCTGCAACCAAAAGTACGAGCAGGAAAGCGAATCTGTTTATTCTCATATAAAATTTAAATTATCAGAATGCAAAATTAGCAAATTGTAACGTTCTGCCCAAATAAATGTTCACAAAAAAACTTAAAAAATCTGCAAACGGGCAGTTACGGCACATTCGGAGTGGAAGTCCGTCTGTGTCCAAAAGAAAGGCTCCGCACCAATCTTTGTTCAGAGAGAAGCACGGAGCCAGCACAATTTATTAAATATCCAATCAGTTTACCAATTACTCTTCAGACAAGTCAACGGCATAGTTGCCCTTCTTTCCGCTTGGGTAGATGCCCGAGATGAACATCACCTGATCGGCCGAGCGGCTTGCGCTCTTGAAGGCATTCTCCATATCCTCGTTTGAGTTTACTGCCTGACCGTTAACCTTGAGGATGATGAAGCCCTTTGTGATGCCGGCTTCCTTCATCTTGCCGCCAGTTACGCCAGATACCTGCAAGCCTCCGCTAAGGTTAAGCTGCTTTTTGAGGTCTGAACTCAAAGGACGGAATGCTGCGCCGAGAAGGTCCATATCAACATTCTTCATAACCTTGGTGTTGCCCTGAGAGTTCTTCAGAGTTACGGTAAACTCCTTCGGCTTCTTGTCGCGGATAACCTTTACTGTCAGTTTGTCGCCCGGCTTGTGCTTAGCGATTGTCTCCTGAAGTTCAGCCATGCTCTTAATCTTTCTGCCGTCGGCAGCCACGATGATATCGCCAGCCTTGATGCCTGCGCTGTGAGCCGCGCCAGTCTCAGGAACTTCATTTACATAAACACCGTCGTTGCAGCCCGAATCCTTAACCTTCTCTTTCAGTTTCTCGTCCTGAAGGAAGTTTGCAACATCACCGCCCACAACGCCGAGAAGCGCACGCTGAACAGTTCCGAATTCCTTAAGGTCTGAAACGACCTTCTTCATGATTGTTGTCGGAATAGCAAATCCGTAGCCGGCAAAAGAGCCTGTCGGAGAAGAAAGAACGGCGTTGATACCAACGAGTTCGCCCTTTACATTAACCAGCGCACCACCCGAGTTGCCCGGGTTGATTGCCGCATCGGTCTGGATGAACGACTCGATTCCGTTGTTCTTGCCTGTGTTGTAAACACCGAGCGAACGAGCCTTTGCACTTACGATTCCGGCAGTTACTGTTGAGTTGAGGTTGAACGGATTACCTACTGCGAGAACCCACTCGCCCACCTTCAGCGCATCGCTGTCGCCAACCGGAATAGTTGGGAAGTTGTCGCCCTGAATCTTCAGAAGAGCAAGGTCGGTAGAAGCATCCGTACCAATCAGGCGAGCCTTGAACTCGCGGTTGTCGTTAAGAGTAACGTCGATTTCATCTGCTTCCTCTACAACGTGGTTGTTTGTAACGATGTATCCGTCTTTCGAAAGAATCACTCCCGAACCGTAGCCTACGCGAGGCTGGCTCTGCATCTGCTGGCGACCTCTGTTACCGCCCTGAGGGCCGAAGAAGTACTCAAAGATGTCGGGCATGTCGCCCTGACTCATCGTCTGCACCTTACTGTTCTGCGTACACTTGATGTGTACCACGGCGTGAAGCGAACTCTCAGCAGCCTGAGTGAAGTCAACAGGCTGAACACCTGCACCCGATGTGCGGACGGCAGGCTGTGATGTATTTTGCTTGAAAAGTGTTTCAAATGAACGACTCTCGCCTTCCAGCTGACGCTTGGAAATAGAATAGGTTGTTACTGCGGTCAGACCTGATGTCACCATTGAGATTGCAACCACACCCAGAAGTTTTTTAGTTGTCTGTCTCATAATCCAACATAGTTTAAGTTAAAGTATTTCTCTTTGTTAAAAATTATTTTTTTCATTTTCTAAAGTGATGACAAACGAAAGCATGGTTTTGTGACATCACATTTCCGTTTTTAACATTCGTTAACATTACAAATCCTTCAAAAGACAATCGCACTTATCTGCTAACATCTTGGTTCTCACATCATTAACCAAGAGCCAATATTTCTGAAAATTTTTTACGTCAATCTTAAAATTTTCACTTCCGTTCATGTCTATCTTGTTAAAAAGACTCTCCACGCTCAGCCTGTTCACACTAACGGCAGGCATATACGTCGGAGTCTCAGCTTTCTCGTCGCCGCTATTCTCAACCAGCACGCCGATGTCGACAAGCATGTACAGAATCTCGTTCACAAGGCGGATTGGTATCTTGTGTTCCGAAGCCAAATCTACCGAAGAGTAAGGCTTTCCGCCCTCCTCGAACCTCTTGCATATAAGCGATGCGATGATGAGCGTGAGGAAATCGCGGTATCGGCGGCTGATGTGAACCGTCTCGTTCTCAAAATTATAATACTGAAGATTCTGTGCCGCATAGTTCATCTCCGCGCCGAAAAGACAGATTGTCCACGAGAACTGCGCCATGAGCATAAACAGCGGAATGGCGGCGAAACTTCCGTAGATGGCATTGTAACTGCTCACCCAAATCTGCGAGTCGATATAGATATACTGAAGAATCTGCAAGCCTGCTCCTGCCAAGAATCCCGGAATTACGGCATAGCGAAACTTAACCTTGGTGTTTGGCATGAACATATAGAGAACCGAAACGATTGTGCCCGAAAGCAGGAACGGCATAGCCTCGAACGTGAAGCGCAACACCGGACCGAGCAAAAGAAAATCGGGCAGAGTCTTCATAACCGTGGTGGCGAAGATTGACAGACCGCCCATGACGATTACCAGCAACGGCATGAGCAAGAGCAACGAGCAATAGTCGGTAAACGTGCGGAACATGCTTCGCTCCTTGTTTACCTGCCATATATTGTTAAACATGTGCTCGATGTTGTTGGTAAGGTTCAGCACCGTCCATAGCAGCAGAATGATACCGAAGCCGAGGAACATTCCGTTGCGTGTATGTTCGAGATAGGAGTTTACAAAGTCGATGAGGATATCGATGGTACTGTCAGAATTTCCGAAATACTTGCGAATCTGCATTTCGAGCATCTTGTTGTAGCCGAAACCGCGTCCGATGGCAAAGACAACGGCAAACACCGGAACGACAGCCATGATGGTGCTGTAAGTCAGGGCCGAAGCCTTGCCTGTTACGTTATCGCGCGAGAAGCGGCGTATTGTAAGAACCATCACCTTCAGGATGTCGTACCACATTTTTTGCAAACGTCCCAATTCATCATCGGTTGTTCTCCAAATCTCATCAGTCAGGAAAATGGTAATTCTGTTTATTCTCTCTCGTATATTCATAGTAGATAAAAATAAAAAAAGAAACAGAGAATCTATAAGCCGGGTTCTGTAGTCTTTGCAGACCGTCTGCCATTTATCCACTGACGGTGTCACCACCGCCCTCTAGCATTCTACCCTCCAGATTAGACGGGCCGCCCTCAAACTCTGGTATACATGAACTTGCAACTCCTGAGGCGCACAGCACAAGGTGTCGCCACCTGTCTGGTGGGCTCTTGCCCCACCTTCTCACCCTTACCACACCTCAGGCGTGGCGGTTATTTTCTTCTGCGCTACTTTACCCTCGCGGATAACTTCCACATTAAGAAGCAGGATGCCCTATGTTGCCCGGACTTTCCTCTCGCGCCCGAAAGCGCCAGCGGCAGACCGATTCTCTGTTTCTATTATATCTTTTTTATTACATGCTTGTCTACAAATCCGAACAGAACAGAAGTTCGTTGAACGTAAACTCGTCGGGAATTCTGTTCATGTCAACTGCACCGGCAATGCCCTTCACCCTTCCTTTCGAGGTGTACTGCCACAAAACGTACTGACGGTCGTCTATCAGCGTAGGAGCCTCGAGATGATACCTTGCGATGAAGAGCTTGTAATCGTCGAAGCGGCCAGCCATATACTTATTGTAGAAATTGCTCGATGTGTAAATCATCGGCTTTGTTCCACAAGCCTTCGTAACCATCACGAGGAACGAATCGAGTTCGGCGCAGAACGTATCGTGGCTTTTCTTTCCCCTTACCTCAACATCGACAATAGGCACAAGGTCTTGGTCGTATTGCTTCAGGGCAGCCGAGAAGTTCTCTATCTGCTGAGAGATAGGAATAGTGGTGCTGTAGAAATGATAGCTACCAACCTTCAGTCCCACGCGCTTTGCCTCGGTGAAGTTGAAATCGTATGTGTTGTCTACCAGCGTTGCACCCTCCGTTGCCTTCAGGTATACGAAGCCGACCCGCTTGTCCTCAACGAGGTCGTCCCAGTTTATCTTTCCCTGATAGTGGCTCACGTCAATGCCGCATCTGTATCTTTCTTCCCAGTCGCGTCCGAGAAACGCCTCATCGACCTGTCTCTGAAACCTTTCGCAGCTTATTTCCTTTGGCATCGGGTCCGGTTCAGTCTGGTCGAGTCCCCTTTCGTGCCTGTAGGTCGTTTTGCTTTTTTTTATCACCCTGTCTTTTTTCATGCCGTCGTTGCTCGCGAAAGCCGACAGACAGAGCGTACTGATTATAGTTAGAATTACGTATTTGTTGGTTTTAAACATTTTTGCATTTTTGAGATTGCAAAATTAAAAATATTTGACGAAAATATCAAATAGTTTAAAATAAAATTCATACTTTTGCGCTGCAATTTTTTATACAACACTATAAATTATGACAAAAATAAGAGCAGCCATCGTTGGTTATGGCAATATTGGAAAGTACACTCTTGAGGCACTTCAGGAGAGTGAGGATTTTGAAATTGCAGGTGTAGTGCGCCGTAACGGTGCAGAGAACAAGCCTAAGGAGCTTGCCGACTATGCCGTTGTTAAGGACATCAAAGAACTTGGCAAAGTTGATGTTGCCATTCTTGCCACTCCAACCCGTAGCGTTGAGAAATATGCTAAGGAATTTTTGGCAATGGGTATCAATACTGTCGACAGTTTCGATATACACACACAGATTGTAGACCTTCGCCGTTCGCTCGACAAGGCAGCAAAGGACGGCAATGCCGTTTCTATCATCTCAGCAGGATGGGATCCGGGTTCAGACTCAGTTGTTCGTACCCTGATGGAGAGCCTTGCACCAAAGGGCGTAAGTTACACTAACTTCGGTCCGGGCCGCAGTATGGGACACTCTGTAGCCGTTCGCGCCATCGAGGGTGTTAGAGATGCTCTTTCTGTAACTATCCCACTCGGCACAGGCATTCACCGCCGCATGGTTTACGTTGAACTTGAGGACGGCGCAGACTTCAACAAGGTTGAGGCTGCTATCAAGGCAGACCCTTACTTTGTAAACGACGAGACTCACGTTAATCAGGTTAAGTGCGTTAAGGACCTGAACGATGTTGGCCATGGCGTGAACCTTGTACGCAAGGGCGTTTCAGGCAAGACACACAACCAGTTGTTCGAGTACAACATGAAGATTAACAACCCTGCGCTTACTGCTCAGGTTCTTGTAAATGTTGCTCGCGCATCTATGAAGCAGAAGCCAGGTTGCTACACTATGATTGAGATTCCTGTCATCGACTATCTTCCGGGCGACAGAGAGGAACTTATCAGACACTTGGTATAATCCTGAATATTCAGAAAAAAAACAGAACATACGGGCAGCCTTGAAAAACGGTTGCCCTTTTTTAAACCCTAAAAATCAATTCTTATATGCGCGAAACAATAGCTAAATCGGCATACACATACACCAGCGAGCTGTTCAAGATGATGGGGCTCGACGGAGAGAACGCAAGCACGACACAGCGCATCATCATGGTTGCCGTAATGTTTGCATTGGCATACATCACTCAGCTGATATTCAGAAAGATAATATCTCCCATCACCCTGAAAATCGTGGCTAAGACAAAGGCTAAGTGGGACGACTACATCTTTAGCGACAAGATGCAGCAGAGCGTAAGCCGCACAATGCCTTCGCTCGTAATATATGCCATGCTGCCGCTCGTGCTCTACGGCGAGGATATCCTGCTGATATTCTGCATGAAGGCGAGCAAGATTTACATCGTCATCTCGCTTCTGAGCATCTTCTCAACCTTCCTCGACGGCGTTAAGGATGCCACCGAGGAACACAACAAGTACAAAGACCGCTCCATGTCGAGCGTGTTCCAGTTGTTCAAGCTCGTGGCTTACTTCATAGGCGCGATAATCATCGTGAGCATAATCATAAACCGCTCTCCGCTATCGCTCATAGCCGGACTGGGTGCTGCTGCAACAATCCTGATGCTGGTATTCAAGGATACAATCGTGGGATTCGTGTCGGGCATTCAGCTTACAGCCAACGACATGCTGCGCAAGGGCGACTGGATTCAGATGGACAAGAACGGCGCAAACGGTATTGTTCAGGATGTGAACATCACAACGGTTAAGGTGAAGAACTGGGACAACACCATTACGACAATCTCGCCTTTCACGCTGATGAACGACAGTTTCCGCAACTGGCGCGGAATGCAGAACAGCGCAGGCCGTCTGGCTACTCCTACCCTGACCATCGACATGAACAGCATGGCTCTGATATCCGACGAGCAGAAGGCTGAATATCTGGCAAACAACCTCATAAGCGAGAGCGAGATGCAGAAGCCGATTGTGAATCTGACTGTATATCAGCGCGCCATGCTGAAATATCTGCAAAGCGACGAGCGCATAAACACGCAATACAACCACATGGTAAGGCAGATTCCATCGCCAACACAGGGCATGGGGCTGACAATACAACTCTATTTCTTCCTGAAGGACAAGAAATGGGAGAACTACGAGCGCAACAAAGACGAGATTCTGTCGTACGCAATAGTGGCCCTGAAGCACTACGGTCTGGAGATTTATCAGTTGCAGAAACTCGCTTAAAATGACAGAGATGAAGACAAAACTCGTAATTTTCGATTTCGACGGCACTCTGTGCGACACGCGCCGCTGCATCGTCACAACCATGCAGCAAACCCAGAAAGCATGCCGTCTGCCCGTGGCAAGCGAGGATATGTGCGCCTCAACCATCGGGCTGCCGCTGAAGAACTGCTTCATGCACATCTACCCCGACCTTTCGGATGCCGAGGCAACAAAATGCGCCGACACCTACCGCGTGATATTCGAGGCAAACAAAGAGAGGCTTCAGCCAACGCTCTTTCCCAACGTGCGCGAGACGCTGAAATGGCTGAAGGACAACGGCATAGCCATGTCGATAGCCTCATCGCGCTCGTCAAAGTCTATACGCGATTTTCTTTCGGGCTTGGGCATAATAGGCGACATAGCCTATATTCTTGGGGCTGAAGATGTTACAAAGTCGAAGCCCGATGCCGAGCCTGTTCTGAAAACGCTCGGCGCGCTGCACTACTCTGCCGACGAGGCTCTTGTGGTTGGCGACATGCCGTTCGATATAATGATGGGCAGGAACGCCGGCACTCGCACCTGCGGAGTAACATACGGCAACGCATCCCGAAGGCAACTCGAAGACTCCGGCGCAAATTTCGTTATCGACGATATGGGGGAGCTGACAGAACTATTAGAGTCGCTCTAACAGTTCCTTGCCCTTATTGGTCAAATAATATGACTGCATTGGGTGATTTGGTCTTTCAGGGTATAGCATAGCGATATATCCTTCAGACAAATTTGGATTAATGTAATTGTTTACAAAACTTTTCCTATCTCTTAAATGCATACCTTCCATTAACATCTTAAGGCTCGCACCATTCTCCCCAACGATTGAGAGAAAAGCCCTTAATTTTAGAGTTTTATTAAGTTCCTTTGAAGTTGCAGGGTTGAGGGGCGAGCTTGTGGGGTTGTGGGGTTGTGGGCTTGCATGGTTGTATAGTTGTATGGTTGTACGCTTGAATGTAACCCATACAAAAGCAGTATTCTGGTTGAACTCTGGTTCAGGGAGGTTCGCAGCCTTGCAGACATTAACCATACGCTCCACACCACTACCCCAATTCTCCAAGAACGTGGTTTTAAACAAAACATCAGCAATAGTTGGGTTCTGAGGGAATGAATGATGAGGATGTTTGATTGTTTCAACCGTCAACTCATCTGGCAAATGTCCTGTATTCTCTATCTCTACACGGTCATCATAAATGGCAATCCCCACAGAACTGCTTGTATTATGGAATTGCCTGTGGCAAAGGGCATTCGTCAAGGCTTCGCGCAGAGCCTCAGCTGGAATTTCCAGTTTTTCCTCTCTCACAAAGCCTACAATCTTTCCACTAATAGAAAGATGTTTAAAGAAGAATGCCATACCAGCATCGAGTAAAGTGAAGAAGTTGCCGTATGCTCGTTGGTTGTCAATGAACTCTGTTTTGTCATTTCCACGGAACCGTGCCATACGGAGCAAAAATTGAGGAAAACAACAGGTATCTCTAAGAAACAAGACAGCTGCTGCATTCTTCAATTTTCCATCAGTGGTAAGTTTCAATTTTTCCACAAGACTTTCAGTTGACTCCATAAGAGACGACTCTGGCATACGACCTCGTTCCACACCAAGTCTAACACCACCACGGATACGCTGTTCTTCCAAATCTGCAATGGTTATGCCCTCACAGATTTGGTCTTCCCATTTATGGCGATTGTACTTGCTACGCATAAGGCGGTCTTCAAAGATATCACGAGGCATGACAACCGTTGTACTCTCTATCCGCATATAAGGCTTGCTATCATACGTATATGGCACATCCCAATAAGAAGGGGCACTCAAGTGAATAGCAATTACTTGACAACCTTGACGATCTGGTACGTCTATGTATTCAACAGGCAAGTCAATCAGAGGTTCCAACTTAGCAATCTCCCTTGCAATCCCTTTACGCGTGTTGTCTGTCACCTCTTGTCCAAGTATTTTCAATGCAGTTGGAGCTATGCCAAAGAACAGCCAACCACCAGCTGTATTTAGAAAGGCACATGCAGAGTGCATGCCATCTTTCAACTCGCCTGTTGTCTTTTTTAGTTCTAACGTGCGAGTCTCGTCGCCGTGTATCAATGCTTGTATGTCTTCTATTGTCATACGGAGCAAATGTTTAAAAACCTGGTACAAAGGTACTACTTTTTCTTTGAAAAAAGCCTTTTCAGAGCAATATTCTGTGAAAACAAGAAAAATAACGCCTATTAACTTAATTTATACTACAAAATCATTATTTATCAAATTAAATCAGTAAATTTGTCCCAGAGTTTAATAAGTTAAAAATGGTGGATTTTAATAGACTAAAAGCAGTATTCGGTGATTCGGGGAAAACAAACAAGTGGCTTGCAGAGCAACTTGCCAAAGACCCTGTAACCATTAGCAAGTGGTGTACCAACACCACACAACCCGATTTACAGACGCAGGCAAAGATTTCTGATTTGCTCCAAGTTGGTATGCGTGAATTAATAGTCAATAAGAACGGATAAAACTACTCTTATGAAAAATATAAAACAAAGATTTCAGCACGACTATAATGAAGCTATTGACAATTACAATAGCGGAGATTGTGTGTTGTTTTTTAGAAACATTCGTCCTGCGATAGAAACATTCTGTAAATTGGTCATATTTGATTTGGTTGATGCCGTATTAGCAGAGGAACTCCTTTCTGGACAGAAAACATTATAAACTCCGGGCAACCGTGCTGCTCGACAATTAGCAGAGGAACTCCTTTCTGGACAGAAAACATTGCATTGTGACTATAAAAATTGTACTGCATCTTTTGTTACACCAACAAATCATGCTGTGGAAAATTCAATGCTCGCCTCTCTTGCTCAGCAGGTAATATATTATACAAAAGGGGCAAAATTGGTTTTATACTCAACACAAAGAACTGTCAATAGAATAAAAAGTGCTATTGATAGTGACTTTACCAAATTAGCATCGGATTTCAAGAATAGTAGCGAGGCTGGCATGCATGATGGGGCTTCTACGGTTGATAATGAAATTGAAGCAAGAAATCTTTCTACCTTTATGCCGAAAGTTTTTAGCGATTTGAAAACGATTTTATCGAATGAAACTATTGATTTTCTGTCAAACTTAAACAAGCCTCTTAGCAACGTAACATTTCAAAGTTCAGAAGTGGAGAACTCTCTCAAAACAAGTAATGATTTTCTTGTGTTTGATGAATTGACAAATAGAATGGAACAGGCAGCAGGACTTGATTATGTTGTCTTTTTGCCAGAAACATTAACTGATCATAATGGACACGTATTAGACAAAGAGCAATTGACTGATTTCTTCCAGTTACATTGGAACTTGGTCATAGATTTGGACGCCAAGACAGACCGTGGTTTGTATGAGAACGCTCCTTCCTATGTGAAATCTTCTACAAGAATAATAACAGACAACTTAAGTGAGGTTTCAGGAACCTCAAACCTTACCAACTGGATTTTTGGAAAAGGAAGGTTGGATCTTTGTGCTTATGATGACAGAAAAGCTCTTAGAGAAACACCTAAGTTGTTTGCAAACACATTTACGAAGTTAGTCAAAACTGGCAAAACCAATGATTATATCATTATTGATTTTTGTGATAATTTTCCAAAATTATCTCAAAGATTATTCGAGAAACTAGAAAATGTTTTTGGTTCTTGGGAATCTGTTGCAAATAGATGCAAGATGATATCATTTACCAAAGACGATACTTACAAAGAAAAACTTACATCATGGTCAGAAGATTATGAAGTGCCAGTATATTTTGTTTCTGCATCTTTCTCTGAGTTTTTACAACACATTAAAGAGATACGAGGCAATGTAACTATGATTCCTGTTAAAAAGTTGCTGATTCACAACAATAAGTTGGACCTATCAGAATCTATTGAAAGATACAAAGCTTCTGGAATAGAATTCTACGGACCAACGAAAAATACTACAGAAGAAAGACCATGGGACTTTTATTCTGGAGCAGAAATAACATGGGAAGAATTGGATAAGCAATATGATGTCATCCGAGATATTTATCGTAATGTCAAACTAAGAGTTTCTGAAATAATTAGAACTACAAGACGTACTCAAATATACACTTTACGACATAGACCAGGCAGTGGTGCAACTACATTAGCTAGAAGGCTCGCATTTGATATTCGAAAAGAAGATGAGATTGGAGCTATCTCTTGTACTGTCATCGATATTAAAAACTGTAGTAATATTAGACTGACAGAACAGTATCTTTGTCAGTTATCTGAGCAAACAGAAAACACGGTCATTCTTGCCATTGTTGAATCAAAGCATGTTGCAAAGGACAAATTTGAAAATCTTGTAAAAAGAATGTCCGATGCGGCAAAGAAGGTTTTGTTCTTTTACATAGAGCCTTATACAAGGCGGTATCATACCCAGAAAGAGAATGTCATCCTTCTTGATTCATATTTAAAAGCAGAAGAATTGCAAAGATTTAGGGAGAAATACATTATTCAAGGACTTGATCATACGATCTTTGAGAGTGCTCTGAAAAATCAAAAAAAACTAGAAGTAGTAGATTTTCCATTAATGCTCAAAGACAAAGAAACGAGTACAAATCTTTCTACATATGTGAGTGAGTGGATGGACGAACTTCCAGAGAATCTACGCAAGTTCTGCGCCTATGTTGGGTTCGTTTTTAAATATTCGGACTTGGGTGTAAATCAAACAATTCTAAAATCCCTATGGAAGGACGAATTTCACCAATCACTTCGTTCGTATACCATTGAACAACAACATGCCATTTCTAAGTTGTTGATTGAGGAGATGAATGACGATGGTACTGGCAAAGGTATATGGCGCCCTAGATATAATAGATTCTCTGAGTTTATCTTAGAGGCATACAAGAGTAATTGGGAACTTGGACTTTCAGAGATTGCAAAAGATTTTATCTCCCTATGCCAAAATGCAGGCGAACTTGGTTCTGATGATAAAGATATGCTATATAGTGTATTTATTATCAGAAAGAATGCTGATTACCGAGCTATTGAAGATAGTAGAGATAATATTAAAAACAAGTTTTCTTTGTTAATCAAAGATCTTGATGACATAGAAAGAGCAGAGTCTTTATTTAAAACACTTGTGGATGCATTTCCGGAAGATGCAATTTTCAGGGGACACTTTGCTAGATTCCTCTACGAGAAAGCATCCATGCTAAAGGGAATAGAAATTGATGATCGTTTGTTCTCTGACGCACAAGATAATCTCAACATGGCATTTGACTTAAATTCTAATGACGCAGATCTATTCCACATGCAGGGAATGTTGTTGAGAAGAAAAATTAGCGCTTTGTCTAAATCTTTTATAAGAGAAATGCAGACTAACCCAGAGGATGTAAATAGTCAAGATGTTGAAGATTGTCTGCATGAATGGACTCAAGATGCTTATGAAGCATTTGAACAAAGTATACAAATTAGCCCTGCCAGTCCTTATGGATATGCAGCAGAGAGTCAGTTGTTTAAGGAAAGCATAACTCTTGGACAAAAGATTATAGGTTGCAACGACTATTCCTTCTGTGAAACAAGCTCAATATATTCTGATTATGCGGAGAAGCTAGGTAATGTGTTGGATCTATTTGAACAAATCTGCTACGCATTTAAGAATGAAGGTCTGAGTCAAATCATGAATTCATATCCTATATATGAGTCTGTTCGAGCCTTCCATCAGAATATTGTTGGTTTAAACGCAGAATCTATTCAGCGCTATCGCACCATGTATAATAGCGCAGCGAAGGAGAACAAGTCCCTTTATGGCAATTTGCTTGTAAAGTCTATAGTTTACAGCAAGAAGTCATCAAAGGACACACGGCGTGCCTATTCAAATTTAACAAGGTCAGAAAGATTAGAGATTGAAGAGGTGCTGAAGTATCAAAAGAATCAGGGAGATGTCAAAAGTTATGAATCTTTATTTCTTTTAAAACTCTATGGTCCAGACGAATTCTCAATTGATGAAGCAATAGATTTTCTAAAAGAATGGGAACAACAATTCTCTAACGACAACCAAATTGGTTGGGGGTATTTGAATGCGTGTTTCTATTTGGCGGTATGTTATAGTGCAAAATCCATACTAGCAGGAGTGCCCAACAAGGAATTGTCGCAATTAGCGATGGCATATTTCCGCAAATCGGAAGATTTTGCAAAGAAATTTGATAAAGGAACGGTACAACCACTATGTTATCTGGGTGAGAAAGAAGACATCCATTGTATAGTTGACAAGAATCGAAAAGATATCGATGCTTGTACCGTTACAGGTGTAATTCAACATGTAAATAACAACAAAGGAATACTGAAAATGCTTTGTGGAATAGAAGCCTCGTTTAAAGCTAATAGATTTGATAAATTCCATGCAGAAGGTCAAACATTGAGAGGTGTTCTAGGCTTTTCATATAGTGGACCTGGTCTATATGATTTCCGTCCTGATGTCGACGAAGAATTGACAGAACTGTATTTGGATGTACAGGATGAAAAGGAAATCTCCTTTGAAGAACTCGCAGAGTCTTATGTTCCTACCGAGGATTTGGTAGAAGAGGAAAAGCCAGAACTAGAGTCAATAAATGCTCCAAATAGTGGAATTAAACAGGTTGGTTTTATTAATCTTTCTCAGGTTGCAACACCTCGCAAGTTCAAACCTACCAGTAAAGAAACGAGAAAGAACATACTAGTTGATGGCAATGACTATGAAGGTACTATAGTAGATGGATTATCAAAAAAAATTAGGTGTGACGTTTTTCCATATCCATTGAAAATCGAAGATATAAGTACTGATTATTATGAAGACGAAGTTGTGATTTTTACAGCGAAGTCAAGACCTAACGATAGAGATGCAAGCAAGACATTCTGGTATGCCACCAATGTAAGACTGAAGGAAGACTAATGCAACGCAAGAACCTCTTCGATGGCGAGAGCTATAAGGCAGAATTCGCAATAATAACCTATCGGTGGCTTATGAGTCGCCGATGGGTTACTTGTGCAGATATAATGGCAGACAGGTTAGGCTGTTCAATAGAGGAGCTTCCTGCAAACTTATCTAATTGCGAAGGCTATGGTGAACTGAAAAAGACTGTTGGCATAGTAAAAAAAACTATTTGCGAAAAAGTTGGCAACGAATGTTTTGAAGAGGACGGTAACAACCGAAACAGGCGTTTTCGTTACATCGGCAAGGACAATGACCCTCTTGCAGATATGCGCAATGCCAAGGCTATCAATAACCTTCGTCAATATTGGAAATTTTGTCAAGACTCGGCTGGATTCTTTCCAAAATCATGGCTGGAATACTTCTTCAAGGATTGTCAAGACTTGTTGGACATGAAAGCCCGAAAGCAAAAGGGAGAGCAGGTATTGAGTGCAAGTCTTGACAGAATGCTTACAAATATTGAGTTGCTACCTTCTTTGTATGAGGCAATAGTACACAAGCAAGTATTGTCTATTGTTTACAAACCTTACGACGAGGAAGAGCAAACATTAACATTCCATCCACATTATTTGAAAGAATTCAACGGACGATGGTTTTTATTCGGACACACCGATGAACATCCACATGATTTGAAGGAATCCAACGGACGATGGTTTTCATTTGGACACGCCAATGAACATGAACCAGAATTTGGTCGCACCATCGCTCTTGACAGAATATGTTCAAAACCTCGCGAACTATATAATGTCGCATATACTCCTGCACCCAAAGGCTTTTATGAAGATTACTTCAAAAATATTGTAGGAGTAAGCCACATGAAGGACGAAACTAGACAACCTTATCAAATGCAGCCTATACGCATACGTGCGCATAGTAATTATATGTATAAATTGACCGAGACCAAGAAAATTCATCCCAGTCAAGAGGTTGTAACTCCTTTTGGAGAGCATGAGGATGGTACTTATGGAGAATTTGTCGTTAATGTTGAACTGAATAATGAGTTCATTGGTCGCATTCTTCAAATGGGAGATGGCCTTGAAGTTGTTGCTCCAAATGAAGTGCGTCGAGTATTCAAGAAACGTGTTGCTAATTTAGCAAAACTATATGACATGGACTGATATAAACACATACAAAGAAATAGCGGAATGGTTCCAAATTCAAAGGAACCAATACTTTGACTTTTTTTTTTGCACACACAGAAAATTTCACATACATTTGCAGCGTCAAACACCAGCACCACCCTGGTGATTGACGCTACAAAATGTTTGGTGGGAACTAAAAAATACACCTATGAGTGATAAAGAAAAAGAGCGTTGGAAGCTCTTTGCTGTAATTGCAAGCGCAATTGGCACCGCAATAACGACCTACTTCGCAGCAAAGGAGTAATGCTATTGCATGAAGACATTGGTTCTCTATCAGGATAAATGGTTCCATATTGATAAGAGCCAATGTCTACAAAAAAAATATTGGGAAACAGATTAAATGACTGTAATTTTGTATCACAATTCCGAGAGAGTTGTTTTTGCTTTATACTTTTTTATCATCAACGACGACCTATCCGTCAAAAACACAAAAAACAGAAAGAAAAATGAACACAGAACTCGCAATTATTGCCGCAAAGGCACTCCCTGCCCTCTCGGACAGTTCTCTCACCTACAACCCAGAGAAAAATATGTATCTCACCCTCGGTTACACCAGCGCAGCCGGCAATACCTATTACCGAGCCATCCGCCTCTCCAACCGACTAGCGGTATACTATCACATCGGTGAAGGCTACGTCCACACCTTCCTCAACGGCATCACGCTGTTCTGTTGGGATGGTCAGAAAGCAAAAATCATCGCCCAGAAGTTTTGGGGAGGTTCCAACTGGAAACGTTTCTCTGAGCAGTTCGCCAAGGAACAAAGCATCATCATGCTGAAAGACTTTCTGGCAGGACAGACAAAGGCACTTGGCACGAACGTAAGCGAGCAACAGATTCTCTCATTTTCACGCGAGATGATAGAGGAAACACAACGTAAACAACTTACATAAAACAGCAACTACACAAACTTAGAACAAAACAAACAATAACAACTAAAATTCGACATATATGGCAACACTAACAAAAGCAATCAGCAAGAGTTTGTTCGACAGCATCCTGCCAACCTTCGGCAACCCAAGAGTTAACATTCCTGCATGGGATAATGGTCAAAAGATGTTTATCTGCAACGAATACAAAAGCGCCAACGGCAATCGCTACTACCGTGGCATCCGCTTCTGCGACCGAGTGGTCATTGTTGAAAAGGTAGGACTCTTCCATAACTGGACCTACATAGATGGAATCGAACTCTACGCCTTCAACGGTAAAAAAGTAGAACTTATCCAAAAGCGTGACTACAACAAGGTACATCGAAACGAAGCATTTGTCCGTACGGAGTCCGAGGCTATGGTTAAAGACTTCCTCTCTGGCGTATTGAAAGCACAACGAACTTCGATTCCAACAGAACAACTCGAAATCCAGGCGAGAGAACTCATTAACGAATGCTACAAGAGCTATCTCGACAGCGATTTCAATACACGTCTCACCCAAATTCTCCCAGCAATAAAACAACGATAAACATGGAACTCACACAGATAGACATTCATAACAAACAGCAAGCGTTCGCATACGAGCTAATTGCGAACACAAACAGCAGTTTCTTCCTCACAGGCCGTGCAGGAACAGGCAAGACTACCTTTCTTCGCAACGTGCAAAAGATGGTAAACAAGCAGTTCATCACACTGGCACCAACCGGCGTGGCTGCAATCCTGGCAGGTGGTGACACTATCCATTCCTTCTTCGGTCTTCCGATGGAGGTATGTACACCAGGAACATGCGGTAAACTAAACGAAGCACGTATTCAAACTCTTCTCCATGCAGATACTATCATCATCGATGAAGTATCAATGGTAAGATGCGACATTATGGATGCCATCGACTACACGCTTCGCAAGGCACTTCGCACAACGCAACCCTTCGGTGGCAAGCAAATCATCTTCGTAGGCGATATGTTTCAGTTACCACCAGTTGTAAAACAAGGTGCGGAGCGTGAACTTCTCCACGACATATACCAGACAAATGATTTCTTTTTCTACAAAGCTGATGCTATCAAACGCATGCGCCTCGTAAAAATTGAGTTCCAGAAGGTTTATCGTCAGGATGACGACAAGCAGTTTCTTCATATTCTGGAAAATGTTCGTATGAACAAGGTAACACCAGAGAACATCATGTACCTCAATCAACGTGTAAAACAGCCAACATCAGATGATGGCATGGTCATCACGTTGACATCGCTCAACAAGACCGCTGACAGCATCAACCAACAACGTTTGGCAGAGATTGATGCAGAGGAGTTCACTTACGAGGGAACCATCGCAAGAAAGTTCGATGACAAGAAACTGCCTGTAGAACTGAACCTCCGGCTGAAAGTTGGTGCCCAGGTGATGTTCACCCGAAACGACCAGCAAAAACGCTGGGCGAACGGCACTCTGGCAAAGGTTGTCAAACTCACGAAGGACGAGATTCACGTAGAACTCAGCAATGGGGAGCAGTATGTGGTTCCATGTACTTCATGGGACTCGGTTAGCTACGAGTACGACCGTGAAGCACGCAAGTTGAAGAAGGAGGTAACGGGAACTTTTACCCAGTACCCCCTGAAGTTAGCATGGGCAATCACCATCCATAAGAGTCAGGGCATGACATTTAACAAGATGTCGCTTGACCTTAGCCGAGGTCTCTTTGCTGCTGGTCAACTCTACGTTGCACTCAGCCGTGTGCGGTCGTTGGATGGACTGTTCCTCTCAAAGGATGTTATCCCACAATATGCTCACACAAGTCGTGAGATCATAGCATACGCCAGTGGCTACAACGACGAACAAGTCATCAACAACGAGATAGAAAGTGGCAAGGCTGTCTATGGTGCGCTGCAAAAGAACGACTACGATGAAGCTGCCAAGCAATACCTCATGTTGGTGTGCAAGAAAGTGCAGACTGGCGACATCAAAGAGGCAATGCAGCAGGCAAAGCGATTCCTCGACACTCTAATCTGTGACGACGAGCTCATGGGATGCATCGAAAGTGTCCCTGAAGAACTGCTTGCGTCAAGCCATTGGACATCAAAATTCCTTGCTGCTTTGCTAAGCCTCTATGCAGGTCAATACGGGCAAGCATTGGAATTTGCAGATGCTGTACTCGAAAACCACCGTTGTCAAGAGGCCCTCTACGTGAAGTCACGCGCTTTAGCCATGCTTGAGCGTTATACTGATGCAGACGCAGTGAACGTGCAGATGGGTGACGTGTTTGACATGGCAACGCCAGATGCCAAGGTGCTCTACATGATTGCCATGCTAAATGAGATGCACATCGGAGACCCCGGACTTGATCTGATGCGCAAGCTCGTGGAAGCAAAGCCAAAATATGATAAAGGCATTCATGCGTTACGTTTGCTGATGAAGCGGCACAATATCATGCTTGACTCTCCAAAAGAAAGCGAGCTGATAGAAGCCTTCAATTCTGATATGCCAGAAGAAGACTTTGATGTCCAACTGAAAGAGTGCCGTTCTAAAGCTCCGAAGGCTGTCAGCTACCTGATTCAGAGGATTAAAAAACAAGAATTCAATGAAGACTCATTGGTTTTACCATTGCTAAAAAATGATGTCGGGGTGACCATCTAACTGAGATGGGGCACTCATATATAGTGTCTCCCATGGGAGTCCTCATTCAGCCCAATTGCTCACACAGTTTATTTTACATCCTCTTACATCCTCCAATACGCTCCCCCGTACCTTACAGTTTGCCACTCCATTGCTACCTTCTTGCTATCGGCTTAATTCAACTCCCATTATGAATTTTGAATTATGAATTACCTATCATACCCGTACCTTCCCCCTTACTACCCCCTTACT
>R24__coassemble_168_pt1 | contig 48883 bp, 53 predicted proteins | sample R24__metabat2_low_PE_011 | metagenome-assembled genome bin R24 | reverse complement strand
GTTAAGGCAACAGGCGCTATCGTTAGCGGTCCTATTCCATTGCCAACACACAAGCGTATCTTCACTGTTAACCGTTCTACATTCGTTAACAAGAAGTCTCGCGAGCAGTTCGAGCTTTCTTCATTCAAGAGACTTATCGACATCTATAGCTCTACAGCTAAGACTGTTGACGCATTGATGAAGCTTGAGCTTCCAAGTGGTGTAGAAGTTGAGATTAAGGTTTAGTACATTAAAAGATTTTATTAAAAATTACTGAAATGCCAGGATTATTAGGAAAGAAAATCGGAATGACATCCGTATTCAGTGCCGAGGGTAAGAATGTACCATGCACTGTTATCGAAGTAGGTCCTTGTGTTGTTACTCAGATTAAGAGTGTCGAGAAAGATGGTTACGCTGCCGTTCAGGTAGGTTTCCAGGATGCTAAGGAGAAGAATACTTCTAAGCCAATGATTGGACACTTTAAGAAGGCTGGTGTAACACCAAAGCGCCACTTGGCCGAATTCAAAGATTTTGACACTGAGTACAACCTCGGTGACGTAATTACAGTTGAGCTGTTCAACGATGTTAACTATGTTGACGTTGTTGGTACATCTAAGGGTAAGGGTTTCCAGGGCGTTGTTAAGCGTCATGGTTTCGGCGGTGTAGGCCAGAGCACTCACGGTCAGGACGACCGTCTGCGTAAGCCAGGTTCTATCGGTGCTTGTTCATACCCAGCAAAGGTATTCAAGGGTATGCGCATGGGCGGCCAGATGGGTGGCGACCGTGTTACTACTCACAACCTACAGGTGTTAAAGGTTATTCCTGAGCACAACCTTCTTTTGATTAAAGGTTCTGTTCCGGGATGTAAAGGTTCAATCGTAATAATTGAGAAATAATGGAAGTTAATGTATTAAATATTAAGGGCGAGGAAACCGGTAAGAAGGTTACTCTTAACGATGCAATCTTTGCTATCGAGCCTAACGATCATGCTATTTATCTTGACGTAAAGCAGTACATGGCTAATCAGCGTCAGGGTACAGCAAAGTCTAAGGAAAGAAGTGAGGTTAGCGGTTCTACTCGCAAGCTTGGTCGTCAGAAAGGTGGCGGCGGCGCTCGTCGTGGTGATATCAACTCTCCAGTTTTGGTTGGTGGTGGTCGTGTATTCGGTCCAACTCCACGCGACTATGGCTTCAAGTTGAACAAGAAAGTTAAGGCTCTTGCTCGTAAGAGTGCTTTGTCTTACAAGGCTCAGGCTAACGCTATTTTGGTAGTTGAGGATTTCAATTTTGAGGCTCCAAAGACTAAGGAGTTCGTTGCTATGTCAAATAATCTCAAAGTTGCTGATAAAAAGTTGCTTGTAGTTTTGCCAGAAGCAAATAAAAATGTATATTTGTCTGCTCGTAATATCCAGCGCGCTGACGTAGCTATCGCTTCTGCAATTAATACTTACAAGGTGTTGAATGCAGACGCTTTGGTCGTTACTGAGAGTTCATTGAAGGAAATTGAAAAAATCTTAATCAAGTAAGGAGGTTAGAATATGGCATTTATTATCAAACCGCTGATTACAGAGAAAATGACTGCAATCACAACTAAGTCTTCTGAAGATAAGAAGCTTTACACCTCAGAGAAGAATGCTCAGGCTAAGAATGCAACCGCTGAAGTTGTCAAGTATGTTGTAAAGACAAAGAATGGCAAGTACAAAGGCGGCGTTCAGAAGGAGAAGACTGTTTACTCTTACACTAAGCCGGCTCAGGTAAAGTATGGTTTCCTTGTAAAGCCAGAGGCTAACAAACTTGAGATTAAGAAGGAGGTTGAGACTCTATACAACGTAACAGTTGTAGCAGTTAACACTGTTAACTACGCAGGTAGAAACAAGAGCCGCTACACAAAGGCAGGTCTTATTAAGGGCCGCACAAACGCTGTCAAGAAAGCAATTGTGACTTTGAAGGAAGGCGATACTATTGATTTTTATAGTAATATTTAAATAAAAGATGGCAGTACGTAAATTTAAGCCCACAACACCGGGTCAGAGACACAAGATTATTGGTACTTTCGAAGAAATTACTGCATCAGTACCAGAAAAATCTCTTGTATACGGTAAGCGTTCAACAGGTGGCCGTAACAATGTCGGAAAGATGACAATGCGCTACAACGGCGGCGGTCACAAGAGAAAATTCCGTTTTATCGATTTCAAGAGAGAGAAGGATGGTGTTCCAGCTGTAGTAAAGGCAATTGAGTACGATCCAAACCGTTCGGCTCGTATCGCATTGCTGTTCTACGCTGATGGTGAAAAGCGTTATATTATTGCTCCTAACGGTCTGCAGGTTGGCAGTACTCTGATGTCTGGAGAGAAGGCAGCACCTGAGGTTGGTAATGCACTTCCATTGCAGAACATCCCTGTCGGTACTGTAATACACAACATCGAGCTTCGTCCGGGTCAGGGCGCTCTCCTTGTTCGTTCTGCAGGTAATTTCGCTCAGTTAACTTCACGCGACGGTGACTATTGTGTTATCAAGTTGCCTTCAGGCGAGCTTCGCAAGGTTTTGGGCACATGCAAGGCTACAATCGGTAGCGTAGGTAACTCAGACCACTCACTTGAGTCATCAGGTAAGGCAGGTCGCTCACGCTGGTTGGGCCGTCGTCCACACAACCGTGGTGTCGTTATGAACCCAGTTGATCACCCAATGGGTGGTGGTGAAGGTCGTCAGTCTGGTGGTCACCCACGTTCACGTAAGGGATTGTATGCTAAGGGTCTTAAGACAAGACGTCCAAAGAAGCAGTCTAACAAGTATATTATCGAAAGAGCTAAAAAGTAACTAAGTTAATTGAGTAAATTATGAGTCGTTCATTAAAAAAAGGTCCATACATCAACGTAAGTCTTGAAAAGAAGATACTTGCTATGAATGAGAGTGGCAAGAAGAACGTTGTTAAAACATGGGCTAGAGCTTCAATGATTTCCCCAGATTTCGTGGGACATACAGTTGCAGTTCACAACGGAAATAAATTTATTCCTGTTTATGTTACTGAGAACATGGTTGGTCACAAACTAGGTGAATTTGCTCCAACACGCAGATTCGGCGGCCACGCAGGTAAGAAATAGGAACGAGATTTGTTAAGATTAAAAAGAAGAATAATATAATCATGGGCAAAAGAAAGAAGATTGCTTCTGCTGCAAGAAAAGAGGCACAGAAAACCCAGTCTTTCGCTACAATGCGAAATGTTCCTTCTTCACCACGCAAGATGAGATATGTTGTTGACATGATTCGTGGAATGGAGGTTAATAGAGCACTTGGTACTTTGAAGTTCTCAAGCAAGGCTGCTTCTGCTGGCGTAGAAAAGTTGTTGCGCTCAGCAATCGCAAACTGGGAACAGAAGAATGATCGCAAGGCTGAAGAGGGCGAACTTTTTGTAACTACAGCATTTGTTGACGAGGGTGTAACTCTTAAGAGAATGAGACCAGCACCACAGGGTAGAGGTTACAGAATCCGCAAACGTTCAAATCACGTGACTTTGTACGTTGATACAAAAACTAATGATAAAGACTAAATAGATGGGACAGAAAGTTAATCCGATAAGTAACAGACTTGGTATTATCCGTGGTTGGGATTCTAATTGGTATGGCGGCAAGAACTTCGGCGATTCTCTGCTAGAGGACAGCAAAATCCGCAAGTACCTGAATGCTCGTCTTGCTAAGGCTAGCGTTTCAAGAATCGTTATAGAGCGTACATTGAAGCTCGTTACTATTACTGTTTGCACTGCCCGTCCGGGTATTATCATTGGTAAGGGTGGCCAGGAAGTTGACAAACTTAAGGAAGAGTTGAAGAAGATTACTGATAAGGACATCCAGATCAACATCTTCGAGATAAAGAAGCCAGAACTCGATGCAGTCATTGTTGCTAACAACATCGCTCGCCAGGTAGAGGGTAAGATTGCTTATCGCCGTGCTATCAAGATGGCTGTTGCAAACACTATGAGAATGGGTGCTGAGGGTATCAAGGTTTTGATCTCAGGTCGTCTTAACGGTGCAGAAATGGCACGTTCTGAAATGTTCAAGGAAGGCCGTACTCCATTGCACACTTTCCGTGCAGATATCGACTATTGCCACACTGAGGCTCTGACTAAGGTTGGTTTGCTTGGTATCAAGGTATGGATCTGCAAGGGTGAGGTTTATGGCAAGAGAGATCTTGCGCCTAACTTCGTTCAGGCTAAGGAGAATGGTCGTGGTAATGGTAACAACAACGGCAAGAGAAATTTCAGAAACAAAAAGAACAACAATCGCTAATTAGTTAGACATTATGTTACAACCAAAAAGAACCAAATATAGAAGACCGCAAAAGGGCCGCTGCAAAGGTAATGCCCAGAGAGGTAACCAGTTGGCCTTCGGTACATTCGGTATCAAGTCTTTGGATACAAGATGGCTTACAGGTCGTCAGATTGAAGCTGCCCGTGTAGCTGTAACACGTTATATGCAGCGTGAGGGTCAGATTTGGATTCGTGTCTTCCCTGATAAACCAATCACTAAGAAGCCAGCCGACGTCCGAATGGGTAAGGGTAAGGGAGATCCAGTAGGATACGTATTCCCATTGACTCCTGGTCGTATCATCTTCGAGGTAGAAGGTGTACCTTATGAAATCGCTAAGGAGGCTTTGCGCCTTGCTGCTCAGAAGCTCCCAGTGACTACAAAGTTTATTGTTAGACGTGATTACGATAAAAACGCTTAATTATGAAGATAGCAGAAGTAAGAGAATTGTCAGATAAGGATTTAGCTGAAAGAATAGAGACTGAGGTAGCTAACTACAATCAGATGAAGTTAAATCATTCAATCTCTCCGTTGCAGAACACTGCACAGATTAAGGCGTTGCGCCGTACGATTGCTCGTATGAAGTCAGAATTGCGTCAGAGAGAACTTAAAAAATAATGCTCCTCATGGAAAGAAATTTAAGAAAGCAGAGAACAGGTGTTGTTATTAGCGACAAGATGGATAAGACTATTGTTGTTGCCGCTAAGTTTAAGGAGAAACACCCTATCTATGGTAAGTTCGTTAGCAAGACTAAGAAGTACCATGCACATGACGAAAAGAATGACAGTCATGTTGGTGACACAGTTTTGATTATGGAGACTCGTCCATTGAGCAAGACTAAGAGATGGAGACTAGTTGAAATTATTGAAAGAGCTAAGTAATTATGATACAGGCAGAATCAAGATTGGTAGTAGCTGATAACAGCGGTGCTCGTGAAGCTAAGTGTATCCGTGTATTGGGTGGAACTAAGCGCCGTTATGCTTCTGTAGGTGACACTATCGTTGTCGCTGTACAGAATGTTATCCCATCAAGTGATGTAAAGAAGGGTGCGGTATCAAAGGCTTTGATTGTACGTACTAAGAAAGAAATTCGTCGTGCTGACGGTTCTTATATTCGTTTTGATGATAATGCTTGCGTATTGTTGAACAATGCAGGTGAGTTGAGAGGTAGTCGTATTTTCGGTCCTGTTGCACGTGAGTTGCGTGCTGCTAACATGAAGGTTGTTTCATTAGCACCTGAAGTACTTTAATTTTATAAGTATACAGTAATGAGTAAGTTACATATTAAGAAAGGCGATACAGTTTACGTCAATACTGGTAAGGATAAGGGAAAGACTGGTAAGGTAGTTAAGGTCTTCGTTGAGGAGAACCGCGCTATCGTTGAGGGTCTTAACATGGTATCTAAGAGCCAGAAGCCAAGTGCTCAGAACCCAAATGGCGGTATCGTAAAGCAGGAAGCCCCTATTCATATCTCTAACTTGAATTTGGTTGACCCTAAGTCAGGTAAGCCAACTCGTGTGGGTATTAAAATTAACGAAGATGGCACTAAGGTGCGCGTCGCTAAAAAATCTGGAGAGGAGATTAAGTAATGAGTAATACTGCAAACCTTAAGAAAGTCTATGCTGAGAGCATCGCTCCAGCATTGATGAAACAGTTCAATTATAGCTCAAAGATGCAGATTCCTGTACTGAAGAAGATTGTCATCAACCAGGGTCTTGGTATGGCTACTGCAGACAAGAAGATCATCGATGTTGCTATCAATGAGATCACAGCTATCACAGGTCAGAAGGCTGTAGCTACAGTTTCTCGCAAGGACGTTGCAAACTTCAAGTTGCGTAAGAAGATGCCTATCGGTGTCATGGTAACATTGCGTCGCGAGAAGATGTACGAGTTCCTTGAGAAGTTGGTTCGCGTGGCATTGCCACGTATCCGTGACTTTAAGGGTATCGAGAGCAAGTTCGATGGTCGTGGTAACTATACATTGGGTATTCAGGAGCAGATCATCTTCCCAGAAATCAACATCGATTCTATCGAGCGCATTTTGGGTATGAACATCACTTTCGTTACAACTGCGAAAACAGACGAGGAGGGTTACGCTCTTCTGAAGGAGTTTGGTTTACCATTTAAGGACGCTAAAAAATAATAAAGTATGGCAAAAGAATCAATGAAGGCTCGTGAAGTAAAGAGAGCTAAACTTGTTGCTAAATATGCTGAGAAGCGTGCTGCTTTGAAGAAGATTGTTAACACTGGCGATGCTGCTGAGGCATACGAAGCAGCTCAGAAATTGCAGTCTATTCCAAAGAACGCTAATCCTATCCGTCTTCACAACCGTTGCAAGTTGACTGGTCGTCCAAAGGGCTATATCCGTCAGTTCGGTATCTCACGTATTCAGTTCCGCGAGATGGCTTCAAACGGTTTGATTCCAGGTGTAAAGAAGGCAAGCTGGTAATAACAGAACATTTTTAAATATTGTCAGGGTAGTCCTGATTAATTTAATAACATTTATATGACAGATCCAATAGCAGATTATCTCACCAGATTGAGAAATGCAATTAGTGCAAAGCACAGAGTTGTTGAAATCCCTGCATCAAACTTGAAGAAGGAGATCACTAAGATCTTGTTCGACAAGGGTTACATCCTGAACTACAAGTTCATCGAGGAGGGCCCACAGGGAACAATTAAGGTAGCATTGAAGTACGATGCTGTTAACAAGGTTAACGCTATCAAGAGCCTCAAGAGAGTTTCTACTCCAGGTTTGCGTAAGTACACTGGCTACAAGGACATGCCGAGAGTTATTAACGGATTGGGTATTGCTATAATATCTACATCTAAAGGTGTAATGACTGATAAAGAGGCTTCAGAACTTAAGATAGGTGGTGAAGTGCTTTGTTATGTATATTAATAGGAGGATTCAGATATGTCAAGAATTGGAAAGTTACCTATCGTAGTCCCTGCAGGTGTTACAGTAACACTTAAGGACAATGTGGTTTCAGTTAAGGGCCCAAAGGGTGAGCTAACACAGACTGTTGATCCTTCTATATCTGTTGATTATACTGACGGCAAGATTTCTTTTGCCCCAGTTGAAGGTGCTGATATTGATCCAAAGCAGCAGCAGGCATTCCACGGTTTGTACCGTGCATTGGTGAACAATATGGTTCACGGTGTTTCTGAAGGCTACAAGAAGACTTTGGAGTTGGTTGGTGTAGGTTATCGTGCATCTAACCAGGGTAACATCATTGAATTCGCTTTGGGTTACACTCATAGCATTTTCTTCGAGTTGCCATCTGAGATTAAGGTTGAAACTAAGTCTGAGAGAAACCAGAATCCAATTATCATATTGGAGTCTTGCGATAAGCAGTTGTTGGGCCAGGTTTGCTCTAAGATTCGTTCTTTCCGTAAGCCAGAGCCTTACAAAGGAAAGGGTATTTTGTTTGTTGGCGAACAGATTCGTAGAAAGTCTGGTAAGTCAGCTGGTGCTAAATAATTTTAAACTCCTACGATTATGACAACAAAATCAGATAGACGAATCAAAATCAAATACAGAGTACGTAATAAGATTACAGGTACAACAGAGCGTCCACGTTTGAGCGTATTCCGCAGCAACAAGCAGATCTATGTACAGGTTATTAACGATTTGACTGGTACTACTCTTGCTTCTGCATCTTCACTTGGCATGGAAGCTATGCCTAAGAAGGAGCAGGCTGCCAAGGTTGGCGAACTGATTGCCAAGAAGGCACAGGAAGCTGGTGTTACTACTGTCGTATTCGACCGTAACGGATACTTGTATCATGGTAGAATCAAGGAGGTAGCTGACGCTGCCCGCAATGGTGGACTTAAATTCTAATTAATTATGGCAGTAAAAAATGTAAAAATAGGCAGCGATGTCGAATTGAAGGACAGATTGGTTGCTATTAACCGCGTTACTAAGGTTACAAAGGGTGGTAGAACTTTCACATTCTCTGCTATTGTAGTTGTAGGTGATGGTAATGGTATCATTGGCTACGGTCTTGGTAAGGCTGGTGAGGTTACAGCAGCAATCGCTAAGGGCGTTGAGTCTGCAAAGAAGAACCTTGTAAAGGTTCCTGTTCTTAAGGGAACTGTTCCACACGAGCAGGCTGCTAAGTTCGGCGGTGCTGAGGTATTTATCAAGCCTGCATCTACTGGTACCGGAGTGGTAGCAGGTGGTGCTATGCGTGCTGTTTTCGAGAGTGTCGGTATTACTGACGTTCTTGCAAAGTCTAAGGGCTCATCAAACCCTCACAACCTTGTAAAGGCAACTTTCGAGGCTCTTGCTGAGATGCGTGACGCTAAGACTATTGCACAAAACAGAGGTGTGAGTCTTGACAAAGTATTTAGAGGATAAATAAAAAGGAGGAATATTTATGGCAACTATCAAAATTAAGCAGATCAGAAGCAGAATTGGTGCTCCTAAGGACCAGAAAAGCTGTCTTGATACACTTGGATTGAAAAAGTTGAATCACGTTGTAGAGCGTGAGGATACTCCTTCTTTGCGTGGTCAGATTGCTAAGGTTCATCACCTAGTAACTATTATTAAGTAATCAATCGTTTAACATAGATTTGATATGAATTTAAGTAATTTGAAGCCAGCTGCTGGCTCTGTTAAGACTGCAAAGAGAATTGGTCGTGGTCCAGGTTCTGGTAAGGGCGGCACTTCTACTCGTGGTCACAAGGGTGCAAAGGCAAGATCTGGTTATAAGAATAAGATTGGTTTCGAAGGTGGTCAGATGCCTCTTCAGCGCCGTCTACCTAAGTTTGGTTTCAAGAACTTCAACCGTGTTGAGTTCCAGCCAGTAAACTTGGATGCTATCCAGAAGTTGGTAGAGGCAAAGAATCTTGCAAAGGTAACTATCAACGATTTCGTTGCAGCAGGTTTTGTTTCAGCTAACGCTAAGGTTAAGGTTCTCGGCAACGGCGCTTTGACTGCTAAGGTTGACGTTGAGGCAAACGCTTTCTCTAAGAGTGCTGAAGCTGCTATTCAGGCAGCAGGTGGTAATGCAGTAAAACTGTAAATCAAAATGGGAAAGGCTAGAGAAACATTGTTGAATATGTGGAGAATTAAGGATCTTCGTATGAAGATCCTCATAACTCTCCTTTTCGCTGCAATATACCGTTTTGGTTCGTTTGTGGTTCTACCTGGTATTGACCCTGGTCAGCTGGCACGTTTGCATGAGCAGACCAATAACGGTTTGATGCAATTGTTGAACATGTTCTCGGGCGGTGCGTTCTCAAATGCTTCGATTTTTGCATTGGGAATCATGCCATACATATCTGCTTCAATTGCAATCCAGATTGCGTCGATGATCATGCCTTCTGTTCAGAAGATGCAGCGTGAGGGCGAAAGCGGTAGAAGAAAGCTTAATCAGTATACCCGTTATCTGACTTTGGTTATATTGATTGTTCAGGGCTATTTCTATATCGAAAACTTGAAGGCGCAAGCAGGTGATGCTATAAATCCTGCAATCAGTGGATTGGCATTCCAGCTGATTTCTACTGTCATTTTGGCAGGCGGAAGTATGTTCATCCTTTGGTTGGGTGAGCGTATTACAGACCGCGGAATCGGTAATGGTGTATCAATTATCATCATGCTCGGTATCATTGCTCGCCTACCAGCATCATTCACTCAGGAAGTTGTAACTCGCTTGGAGAATGCGCACGCTGGTGGTTTGGTAATGTTCTTGATAGAGATGGTAATTCTGTTGGCAGTTATGATGGCAGCAATTCTTCTTGTTCAGGGTACTCGCCGAGTTCCTGTTGACTATGCAAAGAAGATTGTTGGCAACCGTCAGTACGGTGGTGCTCGCCAGTATATCCCATTGAAGCCATACGCTGCTAATGTAATGCCTATCATCTTTGCACAGGCTATCATGTTCATCCCTCTGACACTTGCAGGCTTTAGCGGTAAGAGCAACAATTCTGTTGTAATGTTGTTTATGGATCATACAAGTTGGCTTTACAATATTGTATTTGCCTTGTTGATTATAGGATTTACATATCTGTATACAGCAATTACACTGAATCCTGTTCAGATGGCAGAGGACTTGAAGCGTAGCAACGGCTACATTCCAAAGATTAAGCCGGGCAAGGATACTGCAGATTATATCGACGGTATCATGAGCCGCATTATTCTTCCGGGTTCTTTGTTCTTGGCATTCATCGCTTGTATGCCAGCATTTGCCGGTATATTCGGTGTAAAGGCAGAGTTCGCTCAGTTCTTTGGTGGAACATCTTTGTTGATTCTTGTAGGTGTAGTGCTTGATACTCTGCAGCAGATCGAAAGCCATTTGCTGATGAGTCACTATGACGGATTGTTGGAGGAAGGTCACATCCGTGGCCGTAATGCTGCTCCTGTAGCTTAAATATTATTGATTAAAGGCAATGATATTTCTTAAGACTGATGAAGAAATAGAACTACTTAGGCAAGCAAATCTGCTGGTGGGTAAAACGCTGGCAGAACTTGCCAAGATTATACAGCCGGGTGTAACAACCCGCCAATTGGATAAGGTTGCCGATACTTTCATTCGCGACCATGGGGCTGAACCAACATTTCTTGGTTTCCCCAATCCTTACGGCGGTCCGTTCCCTGCGAGCATCTGTACATCTGTAAACGATCAGGTCGTACATGGAATACCAAATGATAATCCGCTTGAAGAGGGTGATATTGTTTCTGTTGATTGTGGAACTCTTCTGAATGGGTTTAATGGCGATTCGTGCTACACATTTTGTGTAGGCGAAGTTAGTCCGGAGGTTATGCAACTTCTGAAGACAACAAAGGAATCGCTTTACAAGGGTATTGAGCAGGCTGCTCCCGGAAGGCGTTTGGGTGATATCGGCTTTGCTGTCCAGACACATTGCGAAGACAAAGGATACGGAGTTGTCCGCGAATTTGTAGGACATGGAATTGGCAGGGAAATGCACGAAGATCCGCAAGTACCGAACTATGGTCGAAGAGGTAACGGACCTCAGATAAAGAATGGTCTGTGTATTGCGATTGAGCCAATGATTACGTTGGGAAGTCGTGAGATATACATGGAACAGGACAGATGGGGTATAAAGACTCGCGACCATTCAGTTGCTGCCCATTACGAGCATACGATTGCGGTACGTAAGAACGGCGCAGATATTCTTTCATCATTCGAGTTTATCGAAGAAGTTTTAGGAGATAAAGCAATTTAATTATTATATGGCAAAGCAGTCAGCTATAGAACAAGACGGAGTAATCGTAGAGGCATTGTCAAATGCAATGTTTCGTGTTGAACTGGAAAACGGTCACGAGATTACAGCACATATCTCAGGTAAGATGAGAATGCATTACATAAAGATATTGCCCGGCGACAAGGTTCGCGTGGAGATGTCTCCATACGATCTTTCAAAAGGCAGAATAGTATTCAGATATAAATAAAATTAGATATGAAAACAAGAGCATCATTAAAGAAGCGTACCCCTGAGTGCAAGATTGTTCGTCGCAAGGGACGTTTATATGTTATTAACAAAAAGAACCCTAAGTTTAAAATGCGTCAGGGTTAATTGATTATTTTTGCAGAAAAAAATAATATAGAATATGGCAATTAGAATTGTTGGTGTAGATTTGCCTCAGAATAAGAGAGGTGAAATCGCGTTGACCTACGTATACGGTATAGGTCGTAGTAGCTCAGCAAAAATCTTGGAGAAGGCTGGTGTCGACAAGGACATTAAGGTAAAGGACTGGACCGACGACCAGGCTGGTAAGATCCGTGAGATTATTGCTGCTGAATACAAGGTAGAGGGTGACCTTCGCTCTGAGATTCAGTTGAATATTAAGCGTTTGATGGATATCGGTTGCTACCGTGGTGTACGTCACCGTATTGGTCTTCCTGTTCGCGGTCAGAGTACTAAGAACAACGCTCGTACTCGCAAGGGTAAGAAGAAGACAGTTGCAAACAAGAAAAAAGCTACTAAATAATAATTAGATATGGCAAAGAAAACAGTCGCAGCTAAAAAGAGAAACGTAAAGGTTGACGCTATGGGTCAGTTGCACGTACATAGCTCATTCAACAACATCATCGTTTCTTTGGCAAACAGTGAGGGTCAGATTATTTCATGGTCTTCAGCTGGTAAGATGGGATTTAGAGGTTCTAAGAAGAACACTCCTTATGCAGCTCAGATGGCTGCCCAGGATTGCGCTAAGGTAGCGTTCGATCTTGGCCTAAGAAAGGTTAAGGCATACGTTAAGGGTCCAGGTAACGGACGTGAGTCTGCTATCAGAACTGTACACGGAGCTGGTATCGAGGTTACAGAGATTATAGACGTTACTCCATTGCCACATAATGGTTGCCGTCCTCCAAAGAGAAGAAGAGTATAATTGAAATAACCGATTTATCAAAATGAGACTGTGTTTCGGCTGCAACTGTAAGGCAGTCTCATTTTAACACAAAAAACTAAAATTAAAGAAAGTATGGCTAGATATACTGGACCAAAATCAAGAATCGCACGTAAGTTTGGCGAGCCTATTTTTGGAGCTGACAAGGTTCTTTCAAAGAAGAATTATGCTCCTGGACAGCACGGTAACAACCGTCGCAAGAAGACTTCTGAGTACGGTGCCATGTTGGCAGAGAAGCAGAAGGCAAAATACACTTATGGCGTTCTCGAGAAACAATTCCGTAACATGTTTGAGAAGGCTGCTAGTTCAGACGGCATTACCGGTGAGGTATTGTTGCAGAACTTGGAGTCACGTCTTGACAATGTAGTGTTCCGTTTGGGTATTGCTCCAACACGTGCAGCTGCTCGTCAGTTGGTTAACCACAAGCACATCACTGTTGATGGTGCTGTTGTTAACATCCCTTCATACGCAGTTAAGCCAGGTCAGGTTATTGCTGTTCGCGAGAAGTCAAAGTCATTGGAGGTTATTGCCAATGCATTGGCTGGCTTCAACCACAGCAAGTACCCTTGGTTGGAGTGGGAGGAAAGCGCAAAGGCTGGTAAGTTCCTTCACAAGCCAGAGCGTGCTGACATTCCAGAGAACATTAAAGAGCAAATGATTGTCGAGTTGTACTCTAAATAATAATTGAAGAATGGCGATATTAGCATTTCAAAAACCTGATAAAGTTTTAATGTTAGAGGCCAATGACAAATTCGGTAAATTCGAGTTTCGTCCATTGGAGCCTGGCTTTGGTATTACTATCGGTAATGCCTTGCGCCGAATACTTCTTTCATCTTTGGAAGGTTTCGCAATCAACACCATCCGTATTGCAGGTGTTGAGCACGAATTCTCTTCTGTAGAGGGCGTTAAGGAAGATGTTACTAACATTATCTTGAACTTGAAGCAAGTTCGCTTCAAGCAATTAGTAGCAGATCGCGAGTTTGAGAAGGTAAGCATTACCGTATCAAACGCAAGCGAGTTCAAAGCCGGTGATATAGGTAAGTATTTGACTGGATTTGAAGTGTTAAACCCTGAATTGGTTATTTGCCATTTAGATTCTAAAGCGACAATGCAGATTGACATCACTATTAACAAGGGTCGCGGATATGTCCCTGCCGATGCAGAGGAGAACAGAGACAATGTCAGCGATGTTAACGTGATTCCAATCGACTCTATTTACACTCCAATCCGTAACGTAAAGTACGCTGTAGAGAATTTCCGCGTTGAGCAGAAAACCGACTACGAAAAGCTGTTGCTTGAAATTACAACTGATGGTTCCATTCATCCAAAGGACGCTCTTAAGGAGGCTGCTAAAATCCTTATCTACCACTTCATGTTGTTCTCTGACGAGAAGATCTCTATCGAGAATGCTGGTCTTGACGACAACGAGGAGTTCGATGAGGAGGTATTGCACATGCGTCAGTTGCTGAAGACTAAGTTGACTGATATGGATCTTTCTGTTCGTGCCCTCAACTGCTTGAAGGCTGCAGATGTTGATACACTCGGCGACTTGGTACAGTTTAACAAGACCGACTTGCTTAAGTTCCGTAACTTTGGTAAGAAATCGCTCACTGAGCTTGATGATTTGCTAGAGAGTCTGAATCTTTCGTTTGGAACTGATATTTCTAAGTATAAATTAGATAAAGAATAAAAAAAATGAGACATAATAAGAAATTTAACCATTTGGGTCGTACCGCATCTCACAGAAAGGCAATGTTGTCTAACATGGCAGCATCTTTAATCTTGAGTCCGCGCAAAAGAATCACTACGACTGTTGCGAAGGCAAAGGCTTTGAAGAAGTTTGTTGAGCCTTTGATCACTAAGAGTAAGGAAGATACTACAAACGCTCGTCGTGTTGTGTTCAGCAACTTGCAGAATAAGTTTGCAGTAACAGAATTGTTCCAGGTGATTTCAGCAAAGGTTGCTGACCGTCCAGGTGGTTACACTCGCATCATCAAGACTGGTCTTCGTAAGGATGATGCTGCAGAAATGTGCTTCATCGAACTCGTTGACTTCGATGAGAACATGGCAAAGGCTGCTGCTAAGAAGACTCGTACTCGCCGTTCTAAGAAGAATAGCGCAGCAGTAGAGGCTGAGGCTCCTGCAACAGAGGCTGTTGAAGCTACTGAAGAGGCTCCTAAGGCTGAATAATTGTTATATTCTATATTCTATATAAGGCTGTTCTGAGAAGGACAGCCTTTTTTATTTGCGGGTTTGTTTGTTGATTGCATTCGCTCGGGTTCAGAAATGCCCCATTTAGCCATTCTGTTTTTCTGCAAGTTTCTATCTCCGTGCAAGAAATACAACGTTTATTTGCCCTTTTAAAGAAATGTAGTAAATTTACAGATAAACATCAGTCAAATAAATGAAGAGTAAAATATTTCTAATTCTATTGTTCGCAACGCAGTTTGCTTGTGCACAAAAGCAAAAACATGTTTCCGTTATTGAAAGTTGTGAATATAAAAAGACATTGAATCATACCGAGTAAGTGCGATTTCCTTACGGGAAAGTCTATATTGACGGTAAGTGGTATGAAAAAGAGTATCTGCATATTGGCAGACCGCGGTTTTTTGCAAGTGAGGATTCGATAACATTATCTATTGATTCTTGTGATATAAGGGGGGCTTTAACAGAATACAGAATAAAAAGGGATTTGAATTTCTAAGGGGCATTATGATTGGTATACTGAAGATTTCTCACTTCGGGAAATGGCATTAAACTTGAACTTATAGAATCTGACAGCATTGAGAAATACATCGTATACAGACTCTATAATGATAATAATATAGATAATTATTTCATGACATCAGAGCATAACGGCATTTTTGCGATGTATTCGGTTGGTTCTAAGTGGAGCCATGAGAAGATTGTCGCTTTTCTGAAGAAAGTCCGCAATTCGAATTTTGAATAGAAGGCTATCTTCTGTTCTTCTTTATGCTCGACGAGAAATTAGGCATGTATGAGCCCTCTTCTACGCCCCAATCTAACTCTGGTATTTCTATAGGAGAATCGTCCCTGTATGGCACCACTATTTCCTTGTAGACCGACACCTCGACAAGTGCTATTCCCGAGCGTATGATGTCGAGTTCCTTTGCGGCTGCCCACGATAGATCTATCATCAGTCGTTTTGAGTGTGGACCGCGGTCTGTTACCTTTACGATAACTTCCTTGTCGTTTTTAGGGTTTCTGACCTTCAGGTATGTGCCCAGCGGATAGGTTAGGTGAGCGCACGTCATGCTGTCTTTGTTGTAGCGTGTGCCGTCGCTTACTCTGCGCCCGTGCAGTTTGTTTGAGTAGTACGATGCCTTTCCCGTTGTGGTGTCTTGTGCATGTAGTGTTAAGCATAAAAAAAGCATAAGACACAACACGTATATTTTACTTATATTCTTCATTCATTGACATTTTTTCTTACATACGCATTTACAAAGATAGTAAAAATGTGTGATGTAAGCAAAAATCGCTTTTGAAAAGTGCTTTTGCGCTTCTGCGCCAAGAGGTGCGTCTTCTCCGTAAAAATGAAGACTGCCGGTATGAAAAACATACCAGCAGCCCTTTATTTCAAAAATCAAAAACTTATGATTATGTCTCGTTATTAAACGATACCCTGAGCCATCATAGCCTTTGCAACCTTCATGAAGCCTGCAACGTTAGCACCCTTAACGTAGTTAACGTAGCCGTTAGCCTCAGTACCATACTTAACACAGTTAGCGTGGATATCATCCATGATTCTGTGAAGCTGGTTGTCAACCTCCTCGGCAGTCCAAGAAAGACGCTCAGAGTTCTGTGACATTTCAAGACCTGATACAGATACACCACCAGCGTTAGCAGCCTTACCCGGAGCGTAAAGAATCTTAGCATCCTGGAATACCTTAATAGCCTCTGGAGTAGAAGGCATGTTAGCACCCTCAGATACTGCGAATACGCCGTTAGCGATAAGCTTCTGTGCATCCTCGCCGTTGATTTCGTTCTGAGTAGCAGATGGAAGAGCGATGTCTGCCTTCTCGCCCCAAGGACGAGCGCCCTCTACATACTTGCAGCCATACTTCTCAGCATATTCCTTGATACGTCCGCGCTGTACGTTCTTAAGATCCATTACGAAGTCGAGCTTCTCGCGAGTGATACCGTCTGGATCGTAGATGTAACCGTTAGAATCAGACAAAGTAACAACCTTTGCGCCAAGCTGGATAAGCTTCTCTGTAGTGTACTGAGCAACGTTACCTGAACCTGAAACAAGAACTGTCTTGCCCTTGATATCGATGTTCTTAGTCTTAAGCATGTTAAGCAAGAAGTAAACGTTACCATAACCTGTAGCCTCAGGACGGATAAGAGAACCACCGAACTCACGGCCCTTACCTGTAAGCATACCAGTAAACTGGTGAGTAAGCTTCTTGTACATACCGAACATGTAGCCAACCTCGCGGCCACCAACACCTATATCACCTGCTGGAACGTCCTCGTCAGCACCTACGTGACGGTAAAGCTCAGTCATGAAAGCCTGGCAGAAACGCATAACCTCGGCGTCAGACTTGCCACGTGGAGAGAAGTCTGAACCACCCTTAGCACCACCCATTGGAAGAGTTGTAAGAGAGTTCTTGAAAGTCTGCTCGAAAGCAAGGAACTTAAGGATACCAAGGTTTACAGAACGGTGGAAACGGATACCGCCTTTGTAAGGGCCGATAACGTTGTTGTGCTGGATACGGTAACCCATGTTAGTCTGTACGTTACCCTTGTCGTCAACCCATGAAACACGGAACTCGATTACGCGATCTGGAATACAGAGACGCTCAATGAGGTTAGCACGCTCAAATTCTGGGTGCTTGTTGTACTCTTCTTCGATTGTAGGAAGTACCTGAGATACAGCCTGGATGTACTCTGGCTCATTTGGGAAGCGTCTTTTCAGATCTTCCACTACCTGATTTGCGTTCATAATGAATTTTTCTTTTATTGGTTGTTTAAAAATTTCAGTATTATCAAACAATAGAATAAAACTATTTTCTTGTTTGCGCTGCAAATATACTACTAAAATTTATTCAAACAAACTTTTTGCTAACAAATCGTTAGTTTTAATAAATATTTTTGTAAAAAAAGGCATTTATGTATGCGAAATCCATTTTTTTTCATATAAAAATACAGAAAACTACGTTTTTTATTATCAGACTGACTGTTTTATACATTTTCTATCAGATAATGTATAACAAATGTTGCATAAATTTTAGTTATGCCGATATTCTGTCAGATGTCTCATTCGGATATAAAAACAGAATGTTCGGAACAGGAAAAACAATAGAAAACCCGAAAAGAAAAAAAAGTTTTCGAAAACTTTATCATATTGAAAAAGTTTTCTATCTTTGCAGCGTCATTTTAAGTTTTAATGAATAGAATAACATTTTAATGGAAGAAAAGGATTCAAAGAGAGAGGAACTGAAGGGAAGGATTCTGAGAGTTTCGATTGAAGCATTTGCAAAAGATGGTATCAAGCCTGTAACGATGGACAAGATAGCGTCTTCTCTTTGTATCAGTAAGCGAACTCTGTACGAGGTGTATGAGGACAAGGAGGCGTTGCTCGAGGACTGCTTCCGTCTTCTGAAGAGTGAAAAACAGGCTCGCCTAAAGAGTATGTACGAGAACTGTGACAATGTTCTGACGTTCCTTTACGAACTATACAAGATGCACATGAACGAGATTCAGACTGTGAATCCGCGATTGTACGACGACATCGTAAAGTATCCAAAGTTGCAGGAGATGATAAAGTGCGAGTCGGCTGAGCGTAACAAGACCGCCGACCAGTTTTTTGCTCGCGGAGTTGAACAGGGCTTGTTCCTTCCGGAAATAAATTACGGACTTTTACGCTTGGTGAACGAGGTAGTTCGCGAGGGATTTATGAAAGACAATTCGAAACTGAAGGAGTTTTCGATGGAGGAATCGTTCCGTACGATGTTTTTTATAAGTGTCAGAGGTATTTGTACGGAAAAAGGACGAATGTTATTCGACAGCTTGTTTCTAAATAAATAAAGGTAAAATAAGATTTTAATGAAAAGTAGAATGTTTTTTTCAGTAGGCCGAAACTGGTTGCTGGCTTTGTGTGCCGTTGGCTCGCAGGTGGCGAACGCAGAGACGGTGCAGCTCAACCTCGAAAAGGCTATTGAGTATGCGGTAAAGCAGAATCCGTCGGTAAGGATTGCGAATCAGGACATTGAACTGAAGAAACTCGCCGACAAGGAGACCACCGAGGGACTTTACCCGACTCTCGATTTTACGGGCAGTTTTACTCACAACTTCAAGGTGCAGACAATTCACATGATGGACAGAGACATCAAGATGGGTTCGCCTAACACGGTGAATGCCGGTCTGGCACTTAATATCCCAGTGTATTCACCTTCGCTTTACAAGACGATGAAGTTAACAAAGACAGACATCAGTCTGGCAGTCGAGGCTTCGCGCTCTTCTAAACTCGACCTCATAAAGCAGGTGTCAAAGGCTTATTATCAACTACTTCTGGCACAGGACAGTTACGAGGTGCTTGCTGCAAGTTACTCGGTTGCCGAGCAGAACTACAAGGTGATAAGCGACAAGTTTGACCAAGGCAGAGTGAGCGAGTATGACAAGATAAGTGCCGAGGTTCAGGCTCGCAACATAAAGCCTCAGATGGTATCGGCAAAGAATTCCATTGCCCTTGCAAAACTTCAGTTGAAGGTGCTGATGGGAATGGATAGCAATGTTGAGATTGAGGTGAACGACAAACTTGAGAACTACGAGGCTCAGCTGAAGGATCAGATTCAGATGTCATCGCTCTCGCTCGAGGATAATACTACACTCCGCCAACTCGACCTGAACCAGCAGTTGCTTAACCACAATCTGGCTATTTCTAAGACAAGTTTCCTGCCTACCGTTTCGTTGTCGGGCGCATATCTCTACACAAGTATGTCTGACAACTGGAACCTGTTCAAGTACAAGTACAACCCATACGTTTACGCAACTCTCAACGTAACAATTCCAATCTTCCGCGCAAAGAACTGGACTTCTTTGAAGAAGGTTAAGATGCAGCAGAGAGAACTCGCGTTGAACAGAACAAACGCCGAACGACAGATAAACATGCAGGTTCAGACTTATCTCGACAACATGTCGGCAAGTCAGGAGCAGGTAGAGTCTAACAAAGAGGCTGTAGTAAAGTCAGAGAAGGCCCGCACCATTGCCGAGAAGAGATACGAGGTGGGAAAGGGAACGATTCTCGAACTCAACTCGTCGGTTGTAGACGTAACCTCAGCCAAACTTACCTACAAGCAGTCAATATACGATTATCTTTCAGCCCGTACCGACCTTAACTATGTGCTTGGACATGAAAGCAAGTATCTTGAGATGGAGCCTGAGGATGACGGCTCTGTACTGAAGGCAAAGAAACCTGCAAAGGAAAATGCAAACAATAATGATAATAAATAAGACAATGAATAAGATAAAGTTTATGGCTTTTGCTGCGATAGCAGCTTGCACGCTTGTTTCTTGCGGAAAGAAGGACAAGGAAAATGAGACCGACAAGGCAAAAGAGATACCACAGGTAAAGATTGCCGATGTGGTTGAGGATGACATTGCACAGACCGAGGTTTACACGGCTACTGTTGAGAGCGATGTTAAGAACAACATCTCGCCTAATGTGCCTTACCGTATCGAGAAGATTTATGTTGAGGTGGGCGATCAGGTTCGCAAGGGTCAGGTACTCGTACAGCTCGACCAGTCGTCACTCCGCCAGTTGAAACTTCAGATTGACAACACACAGATTGAGTTCAACCGTGTTGAGGCTCTCTACAAGGTTGGCGGTGCATCAAAGGCTGAGTACGACAATATGAAGATGAACCTCGACGTGCTTCAGACACAGTATCGCCAGATGGTTCAGAACACACAACTCCTGAGCCCTATCAGCGGCGTTGTTACAGCCCGCAACTACGATAACGGCGATATGTACACAAACACTCCAATACTTACAGTTGAGCAGACAAACCCTGTAAAACTTTTGGTTAACGTTTCTGAAAACTATTACAAGTTGATAAAGAAAGGTCAGTCGGTTGACATCACTCTCGATGCTTACGAGGGCGAGAACTTCACCGGAAAGGTAACAATCGTTTACCCAACCATCGATGCCGCAACTCACACCTTCCCTGTTGAGATTACGATAAACAACAGCAAGCAGAAGGTTCGTCCGGGTATGTTTGCCCGTGCAACCGTAAGTTTCGGCTCACAGCGCCATGTGCTTGTGCCAGACGAGGCTCTTGTAAAGCAGGTTGGCGCAGGCGACCGCTATGTTTATGTATATCAGGGCGATTCTGTTGTATACCAGAAAGTTGAACTTGGCAAGCACATCGGCACAAGTTACGAACTTATGAGCGGCGTTGAGCCGGGTTCTAAGGTCGTTGTTGCCGGTCAGAGCCGCTTGACTAACGGCCGTAAGGTTGAGGTTGTTAAGTAACAGCCGCCTCTGTTTTATTCATTCTAACAAAAAAGAAATTATATGAGTTTATACGAAGGAGCGGTAAAACGCCCGATTATGACGAGCCTCTGTTTCTTTGCCGTCATAGTCTTTGGTATCTTCTCATTCTTCAAGTTGCCTATCGACTTGTATCCGGATATAGATACCAATACTATCATGGTAATGACTTACTACACAGGAGCCAGCGCCAATGATATTGAGAATAATGTGACCCGTCCGCTTGAGAATACGCTTAACTCTGTTGAGCACCTCAAGCACATCACGTCAAACTCGCGCGAGAACATCTCTGTAATCACCCTTCAGTTTGAGTATGGTTACGATATCGATGTGCTCACAAACAACGTGCGAGACAAGCTTGACATGGTTAGCAGCGCCTTGCCTGATGAGGCTCAGACGCCTATCCTGTTCAAGTTCTCTACCGATATGATTCCTATTCTGCTCATCTCTGTTCAGGCAGACGAGAGTCAGAAGGCACTTTATAAACTGCTCGATGAGCATGTTGCCAACCCGTTGGCGCGTGTTGACGGAGTGGGTACGGTGTCAATCTCGGGTGCTCCGCAGCGTGAGATTAACATCTACATGGACCCACAGAAGATGGAGGCTTACAACCTCAGCCCGGCTCAGGTTAGTAACGCCATCGCTGCCGAGAACCGAAACGTTACAAACGGTACTGTTGATGTTGGTACGCAGACATATACTGTTCGTGTCGAGGGCGAGTTTACAGACCCTCAGCAGATGCTGAACGTTGTTGTTGGCACTCGCAACGGAACGAACGTATATCTTCGCGATGTGGCTCGCATTGAGGATAACCTTGAGGAGCGTGCTCAGCGCACATTCAACAACGGCGTTCAGGGTGCCATGATTGTGGTGCAGAAGCAGAGCGGCGCAAACTCTGTTGCCATCTCGGACAAGGTTATGAAGATGCTTCCTGACCTTGAGAAGAATCTTCCTTCGGATGTAAAACTGGGTATCATCGTTAATACTTCAGAGAACATCCACAACACAATCGACTCTCTGGTTGAGACTATTATATACGCAATGCTGTTCGTGGCATTGGTTGTGTTCATCTTCCTTGGCCGATGGAGAGCAACCGTGATTATCGTAATCACCATCCCGATGTCGTTGATTGCTTCGTTCATCTATCTGTATGCAACGGGCAGTTCGTTCAACATGATTTCGCTTTCTTGTTTGAGTATTGCCATCGGTAACGTTGTGGACGATGCCATCGTTGTGCTCGAGAATGTTACTACGCACATTGAGCGCGGCTCTAACCCTAAGCAGGCTGCCGTTCATGCAACCAACGAGGTGGCCATCTCGGTTGTAGCCTCAACGCTTACAATGATTGCCGTGTTCTTCCCACTTACAATGGTTACGGGTCTTTCCGGAATCCTGTTCAGAGAGTTGGGTTGGATGATGTGTATCATCATGACGGTTTCTACTCTCAGCGCACTTTCGTTCACTCCAATGCTTTGCTCGCTGTTGCTTCGTTTGCAGAAGAAGCAGAGCAAGCTGTTCAAGAAACTCTATACCCCTATTGCCAACGCTCTCGACTCGCTCGACGACTGGTATGAGCGTCGAATCAACTGGGCGGTTCGCCATCGTTACATCGTGCTTGTGGGCTGTTTTGCATTCTTTGCAATGAGTATTGTTGCTGTTGCTGTGTTCGGAATCAAGAGTGAGTTCTTCCCTGCCAACGATAGCGGTCGTGTGGGCATCACCCTCGAACTTCCTATTGGTACACGAGTTGAGAAGGCCGAGGAAGTGGCAAAGGCTCTTACCAACAAGTGGATTGAGCGTTACGGCAAGACAATGCAGAGTTGTAACTTTACCGTTGGTCAGGCTGGCGATGACAACACATACGCTTCGCTCCGCGATAACGGTTCGCACATCATTTCGTTCAACGTACAGATGATTCCGTCTAACAAGCGCGAGAAGGGCTTGGCACAGATTTGTGACGAGATGCGTGCCGACTGTAAGGCAATCCCAGAACTTGCCAAGTACAACGTGCTTCTTGGCGGTAACTCGGGCGGCGGAATGGGCGGTCAGAGTACAGCATCGTTCGAGATTTACGGATACGACATGGACGAGACCAAGCGCGTTGCCGACGAACTTGCCGACTCTCTGCGCCGTCATAGCAACATGATTACTCAGGTTAACATCTCGCGTTCCGACTATCAGCCTGAAATTGTTGTTGAGTTCGACCGCGACAAACTGGCTCAGCAGGGCATCGGTCTTTCTGCTGCCGCAACAAGCGTTCGAAGCCTCATCTACGGTAGCCAGATGTCATACTATCGCGAGGATGGTGAGGAGTACGACATCAAGGTTCGCTACGAGCCTTCTGCCCGTATCTCGGTTGACGACATCGAGAACATGGTTATCCCTAATGCCAAGGGACAGAACGTAAGAGTCCGCGACATCGCAACGATAAAGGAGTCTGCCATTCCGCCAACCATCGAGCGTAAGGACCGCCAGCGTATCGTAACGGTTAATGCCGTTCTTGCCGACGGATATGCACTCTCTGATGGAGTTGAACTGGGACAGAAAATTTACAAGAACATGGACTATCCTTCAACAATAACTGTTCAGGTGGCAGGTTCGTACGAAGACCAGATGGATAGTACCAGAGACCTCTTAACACTCGGCATACTTATCATCATCCTTGTGTTCATCGTTATGGCGGCTCAGTTCGAGAGTCTGACATATCCGTTCATCATCATTCTTTCCGTGCTGTTTGCATTATCAGGAATCATTCTTGCGTTGCTGACAACTGGCACAAACATGAACATCATGTCAATGCTTGGTGGTATCATGCTTATCGGTATTGTGGTTAAGAACGGTATCGTGCTTATCGACTACACCCAACTTATGCGCGAGCGAGGTCTGAGCCTTATCCACTCGGCTGTAGTGGCAGCCCGCAGCCGTCTGCGCCCAATCCTCATGACAACGCTTACAACCGTACTTGGTATGGTTCCGATGGCTGTTGGTACGGGTGTAGGTGCCGAGATGTGGCGTCCGCTTGGTGTTGCGGTTATCGGTGGTCTTACGGTTTCAACAATCCTTACTCTTATCTATGTTCCTGCAATGTTCTGTATCTTCGGTTCTGTGGGCATCTGGAGAAAGCGCCGCAGCCTGAGAGCAGACCGCGAACTTAACGAGTATTGGAAGGAGCACAAGGCCGAGGAGCAGTTGAGCGCAAGCCGTGCTACTTCAATGGAGCACTCATCACACAAGTATATTGAATAATACAGATTCTTGATATGAAGACTATTTTTATAATATACGATCAGGCACATCACGATGATGTAGTAGAAGTGCTTACAAAGTCTACCGCCCGCGGCTACACGCTTTTGCAGGGCGTAGGCGGAAGAGGCTCGAAGAACGGTGAACCGCACCTTGGCTCGCACGCGTGGCCGTCAATGAACAATGCCATCCTTACTATTGTTGAGGATAAATTGGTAGAGACGGTTCTTGAGCGTCTGCGTCAACTCGACGAGGACAACCCGATGCTCGGTCTGAGAGCATTTGTGTGGAACGTTGAACAGAGCATCTGATGAGGCTCTGAAAGCATAAAACATAGCGGCGGCATCCTTCTTTCTGTTGGGATGCCGCCGTTTTTTGTTGAATAGCATGGTATAAATGTGCAAAACCCGAACGCATCCCGAAGGAATCCCGAAACCTGCACATACAATTTCATCTTGTTATGTCTCACGAAAACGAGAGAATAAACTTTTTGCAGATTTGCAAGAAAAGTATATTTTTGCACAATCATTCAATTCAATATCCTATTACAAAGAAAAAATAAGATGAATGCGCTCGATCTCTGGTAGTAGCAAGCGAACTGAGTTCGGGGCAAATTCGGTACCCCATGGGGGCTAATCCTTCGGGATGCATTCGGGGTTTCCTTAGTTCTTGCCTACTTCTTGCGAATGAAGTATTTGTCAGCAGTTAACTGTGGATTCCGAATTTTCAACTTCACCATAACCTCTCCATCACCTAATCTGGCTATATCTAACATATACCCAACATATATCTTACATATACCCTTCATATACCTTGCATATAGCTTCCCTATACCTTGCCTATACCTTCCCACCATTTTGTATTTCCCAAAAGGCAAAAAAGTTCACTTTTTCTACAATTTTGAATTCTGTGTTTTGAAAACAATTGGAATACACGACCTAAGAAAATATTTAAAAAATATACTAAAAATGATAATTTTCTTACTTTTTTTATCTTTGAACAAGATTTTGTTGACGATATTCATGTTTTAGCTCGGTTTTTATGACTTTTGTGAAGATGGATTTCTGCCGATAAGTTAGATACATTCGTGTATGGCAGAAATGCAACTTCATAGACGAGAAGATGAAAGACAAATGGCTGATATGACGTTTTTTATTCTTTAAATTCGTAGATTTTGTGATAGACGAATCCTGTTTTCTTGTCGAATACAAGCAGATGTTGCAAGGGCGTTCTACAGCATTTATAAAAGACCAAACTGTCGGGGTGGTTGCTCTGTTTCCACTCCGTCAGAGTAGGGTAGGATTCTATGGAGCGTGAACTCATATTTGCAAGGATGTATTCTCTGGAACATTCTTGTAAAGTAGTATCCGGAATAATCTCAATGTATGAACATGTTTTTTTCATTAGTGCGCTTTCTACTTCCTCGGGTGTAGCTCTATATCTGAACAGGTATGTATATAGAATGTTATCACTCATTACTCCGACACACTCTCTTCCGTCTAAGTTGGGATATAGCGTACCGATGTTGCATTCTGTTGTCTTCGGATCGCTTTCTAACAGATTGACGATTCTGCTTCTGACTCTTGTGCAAGAAGTCATTATTGCTATGGCTGAGACAGTCGCGCTAATCGATATTATTTTCCGCATAGTTTAATTTGGCATAAAAGATTTGCGCAAATATAAAACATCTTTCATCGTGTTCCGTTAAAGTTACAGTTAAAATAGCAAATGCTTTGATGCAGAACAGAAAAAGAGGCTGATGCCGTTGCTGGTATCAGTCTCTTTTGGGTTTGATGTCTTTTAATTCGTTTACTTCTTATAAACCTTCTTGCCGTTCTCGATGTAAACGCCGTGCTGCGAAGGCTTGTTCAGTTTCATTCCGTTTACTGAGAATGATGCGTCGCTTTCAGTATTCCTATTAGCCGAGATATTCTTAATATCGGTAGTGAGAACCGTAACGCTTTCAGAAGCATCTGAAAGTGCGCCATGCTCGTTTACAGACTGAACGGAAACCACATCTCCAACATTTGCAACAAATCTGCATTCAGTTGGGAAACTTACGGCCTTTCCGTTTGCCGTTACAACATAGCAGATGGCATAGTCGTCGGCATTCCATGTTATTACGTTGCCGTTAAGCGAGAGAACTGGAGTTGAAGTTTTCTCTACTATAGGCTGCGGATTCCAATAGCCTGTCTTGCCGCTGCTCTTGTCGCCGCTGAACACGTTCTCGATGGTGTATTGCTTAGCCTCATCGTCGGTAAGGAAGTTCTTAGCCTTGCCGCTCACCTTGTTGCCTGTTGTCTTGTCGGTATAGTAATAGTCGCTGATGCTCTCTGTGCTGCGAGCATATCCGTTGGCATCCCACATGTCGTACACCGCCCAGAGTTTGGGCAGACCGCCCATTGTTGGATACCAAATGCCGTCGTATGGAGTAACCTCGCTCTGTGTGTGAAGGAATACCGTCATAGGAGTTTCGTGCCATGGGCGGCCAAAGTATACTTTGGTGTCGCTCGAAGGAGATGTTACTCCGCTGACAATCTTGGTGTTGTTGAACACATATCCCCATCGGGTGTTGGCTGGATGGTTTGGCGCGACGATATATCCGCCTGCCTGACGCACGATTTTCAGCGTACAACCCTCGAAGAATACATCGCCCGAACCGTATATGAAGTCGACCGCGCCCTCGATTGTTGAGTTGTTCCAGAACTGGCGGTTGTATGTCGAAGCCGAATAATAGGTGTCTTGATAAGAGCGGACATTGCAGTTGTTTATAACTGCGCGGTCTGACGACATGTTAAGCGCGAGAGCCTGAGGACCAGCCATCTTCTCTACGGTCCAAGCCTCGTTTACAAGCGTTACGTTCTCCATGAAGAAGTCGGTTGCCGCTGCCGTAACCTCCATCGAAGCACCTGCGTTTATGTGATACCACACGCGTGTTCTGTCGGAACAGCCACCGTCAAGACGGTCGCCGGCAATCGTAACTTTATCTACTGCCTGACCGATGAGGTGAATGTTTGGCTTGTTTACGCAAACCAGATTACATTTGTCGTATTCGTTTGCTCCGCCCGGAATCTGAACGGTCTCGGTGCTTGTCGAGCCAGCCGATGTGTCGGCGTATCTCATTCCGTAACTTGCATTGAACGTCTTGTTAGGGTCTTTGTAATAACCTTCTTTTATGTAGATGAGATAAGGCTTTGCTGATGCCGAAGGTGCGTCGTCTATCGCATCCTGAATGTATCGATACTGCGCTGGCATATCGGCTGATGCCTCAATCTTGTCTACGCAGAGGGAATGGTCAACAATGGCGTTGAACGTGCGTTGAGCCGGCTTCTGTCTGTCCATAACCGTAAATTCTACCTTAACCTCAGGAGCGGCGTTGCCCGAAAGGTCTTCGGCAAATCCGGCAGGCATCACGAAGTTGTAGGTTGTGCCGTATTTCAGGTTGAAGTAGTTGAACGAAACGGAGCGCGAGTTCCATGTTGGTTCAAGTTCCTTTGTCTCTCCGCCGCCCGAAATCGTAACCTTGCCGTTTACGAGGCTTGCGCTGCGGATGCGTTCGTTGAACGATACTGTGATTGTTCCTGAACTGCTTGTTCCGGTTGAGCCATTAGTCGGAAGAACGCTTGTAACAACGGGAGCGTCGTTGTCTTTCACAACCTTGGCTGTTCCGAGGACGAAAACATTGCCGAAGCCTGTTTCTGAATGGTCGCAGTAGTCGAGCCCGTCGAACTTTTTGTCGAACTGGTACGATGTGCTAAGAGTAGCGTCGCCGTCTCCTACAATGCGTATTGTAACCAGATTTTTGTCCATTGCCGATTCTGGCAGACTTATTGCGATGTCATCTTTCAGAACATTTGCCGTGATTGTCCATTTTGCACCGTCTATGTCGGCAAATGATTTTCCGTCGGTGCTTATCTGAGCCTTCCAGTTTGCGCTTGCCATGTTCTTGGCAGCCATTCCGGCATACATCGTTGCCGAGGTGAATCCGATTGTCGAGAACTGATATTGGAATGCCACGTCGGTTGTGCGGTAGCCGTTTTGGTAAAGACCGTTAAGGCCGCTTAATGTTGCAGACTCGCGACTGCGCACTACGGGAGTACCGCCGTTCTGCGTGTAAACCAGAGAGCCGTCGCTAACCCTTACGATGCTAGCCTTTGCGTTTCTGCTTGCATCCCATACAACGTCGGCGTTGTAAGGATATTCGGCTGTTGTGTTGTAGGCATATCCCTGAACCTTCGAAGCGTCGAATACGGCAATGAAGTCCTGAACCTCGTAGTTGGCTACCAGTTCTATGTTGCCGTTTACTTTCAGATTACGTATAGCGTTGTTGCCTGCATTCTCGTTATCGTCGGTCCAACTCAAGAATTTCAGAATCTTGCTTTCGTTGGCAGTGGCTACAATCTCCGTTCCCTCCTCATACTTGTTGCCGTTATTGTTTGGCGATATTGTTACGCTTCCGAGCGACATCTCCATGTCGTTGGTAGTGCGAGCCGTTACAGTGTAGACGTTAAGCGGAACGAAGACGGCAGTGATGTCTTTGTCGGCATCTATTGTAATGGTTGTGGTAGGCTCGGTAGAGATTGTCTTGCCGTTGTTGTCCTGCCATTCCTTGAATGTGAATCCGAAGTTTCTTGTAGCCGTGAGAGTTGCCTCGCTGCCTTTCTTGTATGATGTGAGAACTGGGTTTACTGTAATTTTTCCAGCGTCGGCAGGAGAGACTTTTGTTGTCAGACTGTATCTTGCCTGAGCCGATGAGTTTCCGCTCTTTGCCACTCCGTGAATCGTGACGTCGCTCAGGCAGATAGTCTTTCCTGTTGCCTCGCCCGAATACCAAGGATAGATGCGCAGATAGAGCGATTCGCCCTCGTCGAGCGTAAGCACAGGCTCGGCGGTTACAAGATATGCTGTGTTGCTTGTCATCGACGCAAACTCTTTTATCTGCACCGGATTTGCAAACTGGGCATCGGTTGAATAGTAAATCTTGCATCTCATTCCGTTTCCGCCTGCTCCGGCAACATACATGCTTATCTTGTCAATGTCTATGCTTGTGTTCTCGGGAGCCGAAACGCCAAACTGAATGAATCTGTCGCTCACCTCGTCAATCTCTCCGGCAGGCCATTTGTTGCCAGCCACGCAGTTGCGCTGAACGGTATGGCTTGCATCGTAGTTGCTGCCTTCGGGCCACACGGCAGCCTTGTTTATGTTTTGGTAGCCCGAAATCGTCATGTTGCTCATCGTCTGCTCAAGAGGAGTGATGCTGCCTGTAACCACTGGCGTAGCGTTGCTGGTTAGAGGCCATACTACGCTTGTCTCTATTCCTCCTGCGCTGCTTTTTCCTGTTGCAGAGAGTTCTATGGTCTTGCTTGTCGTTCCGTCTGTTGCGGTGAGCGAGCCTCTTGTCACGCCCTCTGCTGAAACCTTGAAACGGATGTAGATTGTAGAGATGAGTGTGTTCCCGTTGTAATCTATGCTTGCAGAGTTAGAGAAATTGGTTTTGTCGGTAGAAACCTCGAATCCGCCTTCGGTCTTGAATGTAAAAGTACCCGCAGCCTTGGCAAGTCCGAAGGCTGAGATGTTGAACTCTTTGGTTACGGTCATGCCGATGTAGGCGGTTCCCAAATCTCCGTCTGAAGGTGAAAGTGAGACCTCGTTGCTAACTACCACATATTTAGCCAGATTTGCAAGCACCGCGCTGCTCTTTGGTGTGCTTACGGCATTCTCGCCGTTCTTAACCGCCTGAGCAAATAGACGTGCCACCAGCGTTGCGCCGAGGGCTTTTGGATGTGTTGAGTCGTCGGAACAGAAAATGTTGCTTGTACAGAAGTCGTTTCCGTAGCTGAGATACATTTTTCGGGTAAGTTCGGTAATGTCTACAACCGGAACATCATCGTACTCGCATGCTACATCTTTCAGAGCCTGCACATAGTCCATTGTATTATCCGACTCGGCAAGTTTGTTGTTTGTCGTTATTCCGCTTTCGGTTAGTTTTGCGAATCCATCGCCCAAATCGTGCTGCCCCTTTCTCGATATGTTGCTTCCGCTGAAGTATTTTCGGCAGATAGGCGTTACGATAATTGGAATTCCGCCGCGAGCCTTTGTCTCGTCAATGAATGCACGAATGTACTTTTTGAACGTGTTGAACGGTGTTGTTCCGCGATAGTCGGTAGACGCCGCCTCTGTTGTGTTGCCTATGCTCTTGTAGTATGCAATCACCTCGTCGCCGTCCATTCCGTTGTTCTTCTCGTCGTTATGGGCAAACTGAATCAGAACGTAGTCGCCCTGCTCGATTGTTGTGTTGCTGCTTTTGCTTGCCACCATCGTTGGCCAGTAAGCAGCTTCGTTGTAGAAACTTTTCGATGAGGCTCCCGATTTGCCGCGGTTGTTTACCGTAACAAAGTTGGCATCGAAAAACTGTTGTAGCATCTGGGCCCAACCGCGTTTGTCGGTCGAACTCTCGTCATAGGTCTGCATAGTAGAGTCACCTATGCTATGCACCTTTATCTGAGCTGTTGTGCTCGTCGCTGCCGTTAATAGCAGTGCCGCCGCAAGCATCAGAAACCTAAAGAATGTTTTAGTCATACTTTTTTGGTATTAGTTGTTAGTAAAATTGATTAGAAAAACTCGCAGCAAAGCTACGCCTTATATTTCAATGCTATGGGTTAAAAATAAACTAATGATGGGGTGTTTTTAGTTCAAAGTGCTTTTAACGCATTTTTTTATGTCTAACGAGTTCTTTCTTGGACAGGGCTGAGTAAGGTATCATCTTGTATGCGAATTCGGGATAAATTATACATTTCTTACCTGCATTGTCAATTGTCAACAGTGAAAGCTATTGAATTTGCATCAATATACGCATCTGCTTCCTTCCTCGAATCTTCCCCCTTGCTATCCCCTTGCTTATCCCCTTACTACCCTCTACCTTGAAAGTCGCTTTTTGCCTCTTTTCTGCATAATGATTCGTTTTCTGTCTGCATATTATTACAGACCGCGTTTTTTGTCCCGAACTCGCGTATCTTGTTATAAGCCGCATTTCTCTTCCTTTTTCTTTTGAAAGGTGGGGCTTTTTTGGTCGTGTCGTTCCTTTTTTGTAATTTTGCCGCCGATTTTGTTAGAGGAATGAAGAATTATCTACTTCGCACGTTTTTACTCACACTCCTTGTAGTGCTGATGCTTGCAGCCTTAAGATACCTGCCCCCCATAACTATTTGTGGCACAACGCTTAGACAGGTTAATATCCTTTCGGATATATGCCCTTCGGAAGAGGAGCAGGCCGAAAAGGATACTGTTGTTTTGCCGGTGGTGAAGCCACCGTTTGTGGCTCATTGCCGCGAGGGCGTTACCTGCATCGAGGATTTCGGCGACAGTCTCGGAACGGGAATGTTGAAATACTATCAGGCACTCGACAGCCTTCAGACGCTCGACCGCCCTGTGCGCATCGCATATTTCGGCGATTCGTTCATCGAAGGCGATATCTTCACTGGCGATTTGCGCGCCCTTCTTCAGAAGAAATACGGCGGATGCGGAGCAAGCTATGTCGATATATTCTCTATTACCGACGGGTTCAGACAGACGGTTCGCGTGTCGTCATCGGGCTGGATTGCCCATGTATTCAACGATACCACAAGGTTCGACAAGAGCCGTCAGGGCATCGACGAGCGATATTTCATTCCGCGCGAGGGCGCATACGTCAATGTGTCGGGACAGAACAGATATGCAACTCTGCTCGACACTTGCCAGCGTTCTACAATATATTTCCAGACATCGGGAAACATCGTACTCACGGCAAACGTAAACGGCTCAGAGACAAAAGAATTCGTCTTTGCCCCTTCTGAAGGATTGCAGAAGGCTGAGGTGAAGGGCAAGATAGGACGCGTGCGCTGGACGGTGAACGGCGAGACAGCCTCATCGGTGTTCTACGGCGTGGCGATGGAGGGCAACAGAGGTATCTCGGTAGATTGTTTCAGTATGCGAGGACGAAGCGGCGCAACTCTCCGCAGCATTCCGCAGAACCGACTCCGCCAGTATGCCGAGCAGAGGCCTTACGACCTTATCATCATACACTACGGACTTAACGTGGCATCGAAGTTCGGCAAGGACTACGGATATTACAAAAAGGCGATGCTCAAGACCATCAAGTATCTTCAGGAAGCGTTCCCTAACTCGGGATTCCTGCTCGTGGGCGTGGGCGACCGCGGATACAAGAGCGAGAGCGGCGAGATAAAGACGATGCCGGGCGTTAAGAATCTGGTGGCTTACCAGCAGCAGATTGCAGCCGAGGCTCACATTGCCTTCTGGAATCTGTTCGAGGCGATGGGCGGCGAAGGCTCGATGGCTGAACTCGTACACTCAAAGCCGTCGAAGGCAAACTACGATTACACGCACATAAACTTCAAGGGAGGACAGTATCTGTCGCACTTCCTTTATGATGCTCTTGTTGAGGGCAAATATAATTATGACAAGAGGAAGGAATATGAAAGAGAATAGAAAGATTCTGCTGCTCTTTGTGCTGTGCCTGCTCTTCGTGGGCATAGATATGGCAAAGGGCACGGAGGATATTGACGATAAAAAGACGGCGGTGAATGCTGCTGCCTTGGACAGCATCGCTGCCGACTCGGTAAACAGCGGTGCGTTGCATTTCCCGGGAATGAAGAGTAACGAACTTATCCGCGGTGAGGAACTCGACAGCATCTTCTGCAAGATTCGCGGCGGAAAGGATATCGTTCGCATCGTTCACATTGGCGATTCGCACGTCCGGGGACATGTGTTCAGCGTGGCGGCACGGCACAGACTCGAAAAGGAATGGGGTGACAGCGCCGTTGAGGCTCAGAAAATCAGTTATCAGACAACTGCCATCGCCACCGAGACGGGCAAGCCGGGAATCGTTTACAGCGCGATAGGACGCAACGGCGCGGTGTGTGCCCACTTCCTCAGCGGCGACTATATGTCGAGGGTTAAGGAGCTGAATCCCGATTTGGTTATCGTGTCGCTTGGAACAAACGAGAGTTACGGCTCGTTCAGCGGAGAATCATTCCGAAACAATCTCGACAGCCTCTGCGTTATGATTAACGACAGCTGTCCGTCGGCCAAGATAATGCTCACCACGCTGCCCGGCTCGTTCAAGCGCATAAGGGTGCGCGGCAGAAACCGCAAGGGACGTCGCAGATATTCTTCAACTCCGGTAGAGAACAAGAATACCGAGAAGGTGCGCCAGATTTGGCTCAACTATGCCGAGGAGCACAACCTTGCAGTCTGGGACTTGTACGGAATTATGGGAGGCGATGCCAGCGCATGCAAAAACTGGCGAAGGGCAAAGTTCATGCGAAGCGACTTTGTTCATTACACTCACGAAGGCTATACTTATCAGGGCGAACTGATGGCTGAGGCTATTATAAAACAATATAACAAGTATGTGGCAAGACATTGATTTTAGCAAACTTTCTGCGTTGTTGCTGAACTATGACGAGAAGAACCAGCTCATCTTCAGCAGCGGATTGTTCCTTTTCCTGTTTCTTGCCTTCTCTTGTGTCTACGCATTGCTGCGCAAGGCTCATACGGCGCGACTGCTGTTCGTAACGGCTTTCTCGTACTATTTTTACTACAAGAGCAGTGGCACTTACTTCCAGATTCTTGCCATCGTAACGTGCTTCGACTTTGTTATGGCACATGGCATCTACTCGTCGGGAAAGAAGTGGCAGAGGCTTCTCTTTGTATGGCTCAGCGTGCTTGTCGATATGTCGTTCCTCGTCTACTTCAAGTACACTAATTTCTTCGGAACGATATGGGCTGATATCACCGGCGGACACTTCGAAACGCTCGATATCGTGCTGCCTGTCGGAATATCATTCTTCACCTTCCAGTCGCTCAGCTACACAATCGATGTGTACCGTGGAAAACTGAAACCGCTCGACAGTCTGCTCGACTATGCCTTCTTCGTAAGCTTCTTCCCGCAGCTGGTTGCCGGACCTATCGTTAGGGCGAGCGATTTCATTCCGCAGATACACCGAAAGATGATTGTTACTCGTGAAACATTTGGCGAAGGATTGTTCCTGATTGTTGCCGGATTGTTCAAGAAAGCAGTCATCTGCGACTATATAAGCGTCAACTTTGTCCAGCGAATTTTCGACAACCCGTCGCTATATTCGGGCTTGGAGAATCTGCTCGGAATCTACGGCTTTGCCCTTCAGATTTACTGCGACTTTTCGGGCTACAGCGATATGGCTATCGGAATTGCGCTTCTGCTCGGATTTAACTTTCCGCAGAACTTCAACAGCCCTTACAAGAGTGCGTCGGTTGCCGAGTTCTGGCACAGATGGCACATCTCGCTGTCGAGTTGGCTGCGCGATTATGTATATATCTCGCTTGGCGGAAACCGCAAGGGCAAGTTCATGACTTACGTCAATCTGATTCTGACGATGCTTGTGGGCGGATTGTGGCATGGCGCTTCGTGGAACTTCGTGGCATGGGGAGCGATGCACGGCTTTGCCTTGGCAGCCCATCGCTTGTGGAACAACATTATGGGCTTCGGCAAGAATCATCGCTACGGATGGTTCCTTCATGCCGTGTGCGTTGTTGTTACGTTCCATTTCGTGTGCTTGGGCTGGGTTTTCTTCCGCAACACAAGTTTCGACAACTCGCTTACGATGCTCGGCCTGATTTTCAGCAACTTCAAGCCGCAGATATTCTGGCAACTTGTTCAGGGCTACTGGGGAGTGATGTCGCTCATGCTTCTGGGCTATCTGCTGCACTTCGTTCCCGACAGTTGGGTTGAACGCAGTCAGGGCGCAGTTATCAAGATGCCGCTCGTTGCTCAGGCGTTGCTTGTGGTCGTTGTAATTTATATCGTCATTCAGATTAAGAGCAGCGACGTTCAGCCGTTTATCTACTTCCAGTTCTGATGCTAACGGGGCAGGGCAAATAGTTAAAGAATGTAAATAAATTAAAATATATTCTTGTAATTTGTTCTGCTTTAAAACTTTATTCATATTTTTGCTTCGTTTTTTATAAAAAAATACCAAATGAAGAAACATATTATTTTGGCTCTCTGTGCCTGTGTGGCGCTGAATGTTATGGCTGGTGACGAAAAACACTGGACGCAGGAGAATACTGGCAACCTGAAGGCTTTGCACAAGGTTTACGAACTTATTGCAAAGAAGGAATATGTTAAGGCAGAGAAGGCTCGTATGGCTCTGAAAGAGAAACTCGACAAGCAGAATGCCAAGGATGCCGGCAAGAATATTGATTATGTAAAGAATCTGTATCCGCTCTGGGACTTGGCCGAGGTGCTTCAGCACAGCATCAAACTCGACCCGATAAAAGACCCCGACAAGGTGGTTAACTACTGTCCTCTGTGCGCTTACGAGACTTACGAGAAGGTTGTGAAGTCTAACATCTATGTAAACGAGGCGCGCGGATGGCTGGCATCAGAAAAAATAAACATGGGATTCGCCGTAATCGAGAGTCAGGTTAATGCCGCACTCATGGATTACGCCTGCACCGAGAACGATGAGGAGACTTACGGAAAGGTCTACGCCGCCCTTAAAGATACTCAGTATGCTTCCGAACTGCTCAAGAGGAAAGACAACGCAGGCTATCGCACGGCAATGAATGCCGAGTCAATTACCGGCTACGAATATTATCTTACAAACTATCCGCAGGGCGAGCACTTCAAGGAGATTCACCAGTTGCGCGACGATTTGGCTTACAAACGTGCCGACAAGTCGCCCGAGGGATTGTCTGAGTTCTTGAAGAAATATCCCGATGCCTACAACTATTCAACCGTCGAGAACGAGATGTACTTCAAGGCTCTAACCCTTTCGAAAGATACAAATACGGTGGCATCGTACACCAATTACATGAAGACATATCCTAACTCGCCATACTGCGGCGAGGCTCAGGACATTATCTACAAACTGGCTTACGACGATGCCCTGAAATCAGGTCAGGTTCGCGAACTGAAGGAATATCTTGCAAAGTATCCTAACAGTTACTACACTTCTGAGATAATGAAGCAGATTGGCTCAACCGAGTCTGAACAGCTTATCAGCGAGTATGCAAGTTATCGCGACTATCTCATCTACGAGAAAGACCACGGCGGCAACGGCGACCCGAAGATTGAGCGCATCTACCGCAATCTCATCTATATGGAAAATCATGCACACCGCATGGGTTTCCGCGGACTGGTGAGATTCGTAAACGAGACTGTTGAGGCTGGCGGAAAGAAGCAGACCGTTCAGATGATTTTCAACAGCAACGGACTGATGCAGGAGCGCAATCCTTCGAACGGTGCTTCTACAAAGTACAACAACTATTGGAGCAGCAACGGGTGGGTTGAGCGCGGCATCGGCGCAAAGACATTCACATATACTTACAAAGACGGCTTGGTTAGTGCCCGTATCGCCGGCGGACAGAATCTGGTTTACCGCTACAACGGTCTTGCACTTGCAGGCATGAAGGAATATGTAAACAACAAACTCCAGAACGAGACGACATTCAACGAGGCTACCACTCAGCCACAGAAGATTGTCGGCCAGCAGAAGGAGATTATCAACGACTTTAACGACAAGGGCGATGTCTCAACCCAGACCGAGAAGATAAAGGGCGTTACAAGCGTATATACTTTCGAGTACGAATACGACAAGCGCGGCAACTGGACCAAATGCATAAAGAAGAAGGACGGAAAGGTGCTTGAGACACGAACAAGAACGATTACATACTTCAAGCGTACTGCCGACGATTCGACCTTTGAATTTTAATCTTTTTGGGCAAACAGTATTGCCAAAACGAAAGATTTTATTATATTTGCAACCGCTAATGTAAAAAAGGCTGCTCGAATGGTGGAATCGGTAGACACGAGGGACTTAAAATCCCTTGACCAGTAATGGTTGTGCGGGTTCAAGTCCCGCTTCGAGTACAAAACTATAAGTAGAGGCTCTGTAGTCATTCATTGATTACGGAGCCTTTTTTAATACAAATAAACAAATCTGGTATGAAAAAACTTTCGGTACTATTCGTGATGCTGGCTGTGACTTTTGTAGTCAAGGCTCAGGAGAGTTCAGATTTTGCTATGTACAACAGCAACCCTTCGGCTCTGTATTTCAGCAAGAGCGAGCCTGAGGTGGTTCACACGGCTGTGTCGCTGTTCAAGGACGATGTTAAGGCGGTTTTCGGCAACGAACTGAAATCGGCTAACATCGCCAATGCCGATATTCTGATTGGCTCGCTCGCCAACAACGAGTGGCGCAAGTGGGCATCTTCCAACAAGATTTCAACTGATTCGCTTGCTGCCCATGCCGAAGCGTTCCTGCTGAAGGTTATTCATACATCAAAAAAGCCTCAGCTTCTTATTTTGGGAAGCGACAAGCGCGGCGCGGCATACGGCGTGCTTTCATTCTCGCGGATGCTTGGTGTTTCGCCTTGGCATTGGTGGGCCGACTGCACGCCCGAGAAGAGAAGCGAGTATGTTCTCGACTCCGAATTCGAACTGTTCGACTATCCGAAAGTTGCTTACCGCGGAATATTCGTGAACGACGAGGATTGGGGCATGACTCCGTGGTCGAGCGAGAATTACGAACCGCGTATGCGCTCGCTTAACGGTGGCAGCGAGGATATCGTAAAGGGCGAAATCGGTCCTTACACGCACGAGCGTATTTTCGAACTTCTTCTGCGCCTCAAGGCAAACACCTTCTGGCCTGCCATGCACGAGTGCTCAAAGCCTTTCTACAAGGTCGAGGGCAACCGCGAGATGGCGCGCAAGTACGGAATCATCATCAGCACAAGTCATTGCGAGCCTATGATGCGTAACACCAACGGCGAGTGGAAACTCGACGGAAAGGGCGAGTATGATTTCATTCATAACTCCGGAAACGTTAAGAGTTTCTGGCAGAAACGACTCGACGAGGTGAAGGACGACGACTGCATCTTCACCCTCGGAATGCGAGGCGTTCATGACAGCGGAATGAAGGGCGCATCGTCTCTGAAAGAGCGCGTCGAGGCTCTTCAGAAAATCATTGGCACGCAACGCGACATGCTTTCGGCCACAACCCGAAGGAATCTCGAAGGCATTCCGCAGCAGTTCATTCCTTACAAGGAGGTGCTCGAATGTTACGAGAACGGTCTGAAAGTTCCTGACGACGTTACCCTGATGTGGTGCGACGACAACTACGGATATATCCGCCACTTCCCGACTGCCGAGGAGCAGAAGCGAAATGGCGGAAACGGAATCTACTATCATATAAGTTATTGGGGACGGCCTCACGACTATCTGTGGCTTGCCTCAACGCATCCCGAGATGATGCAGAGCGAGATGAACCGTGCCTACAACAGCGGCATCCGCAACACTTGGATTGTAAACGTGGGCGACATCAAGCCTGCCGAATATCTCACGTCGCTCTTCCTCGACATGGCGTGGGACATCGAGAAAGTTAACGACGAGGGCTTGAACAAGCATCGTGCCGACTGGTATGCCGAGCAGGTTCATGTTACCGACCGCCGTCTTTCGGTTGTGTGGGACTTGTACTACGACCTCTGTTTCAGTTGCCGGCCAGAGTTTCTTGGCGGCACGCGCACCGAGGAGAAAGACCCGGCATGGAAGCAGATAAGAGACCTCAATATGAACGAGAAGGACATAAAAGACCGTCTGGCAAAGGTTGACAGAATGCTCCGTACGTTCGACATCGTGGAGAGCACAAGTTCGTACACAAAGAGTCCGGCTTGGTTCGAACTTGTTTCTTACCCTGTTCTTGCCGTTGCCACGATGAATCAGAAGATGCTTGGAGCACAGATGGCACGGCACGGTTTGGTAAGTTGGGACGTTCCCGAAGATGCTCAGGCCGGAATTGCTGCTTTGTGCCGCCGCTACAACAGTTTCTTGGATGGCAAGTGGAAGGGCATGATAGATTATGAGCCTCGCAATCTGCCTGTGTTCAAGCCTGTTACCCGAACAACTCTTTCAACTCCGATGCCCGAGGGCGAATCGGGCGAAGTCGTGTTCGAGTCGTACGAATCGTGCGTGGGATACAATGTCAAGAAGAATGCCACAATGTCGTTCGAGGTTGAGGCAGAGCAGGGCAAGCCGCTCACAATCGAGGTCAGGCTGCTGCCAATCCATCCGTCTGAATCTGACGGAAAACTCGAATTCAAGATTAAGTTCGAGGATTCTGAGCAGACAGCCAGCATCCGCACGCGCGACCGCGAGGAAGAGTGGAAGCAGAATGTTCTGCGCAACTATTCTTCAAAACAGTTCACATTCACGCCAAAGCAAAACGGAAAAACGTATGTTACGATAACTCCTCTGTTCGATGGTTTCAAGGTTCAGAAGATTATTGCCAGATGATAAATGCAGACATTTGTTGATGTTATAATGCCGCTTCCTCTTGCGGCAACGTTTACCTATTCGGTGCCCGACGACTTGGCATCGCAGGTGGCACGAGGAAGCAGGGTGATTGTTCCCTTCGGACGAAAGAAAATATACACCGCCATTGTCGAGAATGTGCATTTCTGCCGTCCCGAGGGCTACGAGGTAAAAGACATATACGAGGTTCTCGACTCCGAACCGATTCTTCTGCCCATCCAGTTCAAGTTTTGGAACTGGATTGCAGAGTATTATCTCTGCACCAAGGGCGAGGTCTACAAGGCTGCCGTTCCGTCGGGGCTGAAACTCGAGAGCGAGACGCTCATCGAACTGAATCCCGAGTTTGTTGCCGATGCGCCTCTGCCCGAACGCGAGCAGAAGATTCTCGACCTACTTTCTGATGGTAAGGAGAAGCCTGTAACTCTAATTGAGAAGGAATTGAAGGCGAAATCGTTGCTTGCCGTCGTGAAAAGACTTCTCGAGAAGGAGGCGGTTTTTATTCACGAGTCGGTAAAGCGAAACTACAAGCCAAAGACCGAACTTCACGTCCGCCTCTCAAGCACCGTTTCGGGCAACGAGAAGGTGCTTAACATGCAAATCGATGCCCTCAAACGCGCCCCAAAGCAGCAGATGATGCTGCTCGATTATCTTTCGCGTTCGGGCTGCCTTAACAAAGCCATTCCCGATGAGGTTAGCAAGAAAGACCTTCTTGCCAACGGAGCATCAACAGCGGCTTTCGCGTCGCTGGTCGAGAAAGGCATCTTCGAGACTTATCAGTTCGAGATTGGCAGACTACGCGATTCGGACTTCAAACTCAACGACTTGCATCCGCTTAGCGAGGCGCAGCAGAATGCCTATAATGCCATTCTGGGCAGTTTTATGGAGAAGAACGTATGTCTGTTCCACGGAGTTACATCGAGCGGAAAGACCGAAGTCTATATCCATCTCATTCAGAAGGTGCTCGAAGCCGGAAAGCAGGCTCTCTACCTCTTGCCCGAAATAGCCCTCACTACTCAGATTACCGAAAGGCTGAGGAGTGTTTTCGGCAATCGGCTTGGCATTTATCACTCAAAATATCCCGATGCCGAGCGCGTGGAAATCTGGAACAAAATGCTTTCAGAGAAGGCTTACGATATTGTCGTGGGCGTGCGCTCGTCGGTCTTCCTGCCATTCCGCCGTCTTGGACTCGTAATTGTTGACGAGGAACACGAGACAACCTACAAGCAGCAAGACCCGGCTCCGCGTTATCATGCGCGTAATTCGGCAATTGTTCTGGCATCGATGTACGGCGCAAAAACGCTTCTCGGAACGGCAACTCCGTGTCTCGAAAGCTTCTACAACGCCGCCACGGGCAAGTACGCGTATGTCGAGCTGAACACGCGCTATAAGTCAATCCAACTGCCCGAGATAAAGGTCGTAGACATCAAGGATTTGCGCAAGCGAAAACTGATGACGGCTGCCAATCCCTTCTCGCCAGATTTGCTCGCCGCCATTCGCGAGGCACTCGAAAACAAGGAGCAGGTAATCTTGTTCCAGAACCGTCGCGGCTACGCTCCGGTGGTTGAGTGCAACACCTGCGGATGGGTTCCGCGATGCAAGAACTGCGACGTGAGTCTTACATATCACAAGGGGCTGAACATGCTAACCTGTCATTACTGCGGATATACCTATCAGCTTCCGCAGAAATGCCCGGCTTGCGAAGGCTTGGAGATTCGCAGCATCGGCTTCGGCACAGAGAAGATTGAAGACGAGGTTCAGAAGATTTTTCCGGATGCGAGGGTTTCCCGAATGGATCTCGACACCACTCGCACCCGAACGGCATACGAACGCATAATCGACGATTTTCAGAATCACCGGACCGACATTCTCATCGGTACTCAGATGATTTCTAAAGGACTTGATTTCGACCGCGTGAGCGTTGTTGGCATCCTTAATGCCGACACGATGCTCAACTATCCCGATTTCAGAGCCTATGAGCGCGCCTTTCAGATGATGGCGCAGGTGGCAGGACGTGCCGGACGCAAGCACAAACAGGGTCGTGTGTTTCTTCAGACCAAGAATGCCGATTTGCCGATAATCCGTCAGGTTGTGCGTAACGACTATGCGCAGATGTATCAGGAGCAGATGGAAGAGCGTCAGTTGTTCCACTATTCGCCGTTCTACCGCGTTATAACCGTTTCGCTAAAGCATCGCCAGCCCGACACGGTCGAGGCTCTTGCGCGCGATATGGCTCAGCGGCTTCGTTCCGTTCTGGGCGAGAGAGTTCTCGGCCCGGACAAGCCAGCCGTGGCGCGCATTCAACTTCTGTATATCCGAAATATCGTCATAAAAATCGAGAACAACCTTTCTCTGAAGGCTGTCCGCGAACATCTTCTGCGCATCAGGCAGGAGGAACTGATGCAGGAATCGTTTCGCTCGGCTATAATCTATTATGATGTAGACCCTATGTAAGTTATCTGTTTCTGTTCTTTTTCTTCAGTTCGGGATAACTTACCCTAAGGTGATAGATGCTTTTCAGTTTCTCTTTCAGAACCGATTTTGTTGTGGCAATGTCCTTGAAGGTGATAGGACATTCCTTGAAGAATCCGTAGTTTGTCTGCTCGTCGATGATTCTCTCTACCAACTTACTTATGCTCTCGTCGGTATATTCCTTTAGCGAGCGCGAAGCCGCCTCAACCGAGTCTACCATCATCAGTATAGCCTGCTCTTTTGTCTGCGGATTCGGTCCCGGATAGGTAAAGTCCTTAATCTCTACTTCCTCGTCGGGATGGGCATTCTTGTAGGTTATGTAGAAGTATTTCGTAACGCCGTTTCCGTGGTGTGTGCGGATGAAATCCTTTATCACTTCCGGAATATTGTATTTGTCGGCAATTTTCAGTCCGTCTATAACGTGGTCGATAATGATTTCCGCGCTTGTGTGGCAGTCGTTCAGTTCGTCGTGCGGATTCACGCCGCCCAACTGATTTTCTGTAAAGAAGGCTGGCCGGTAGAGTTTTCCGATGTCGTGATAGAGTGCGCCCGTCCTCACAAGCTGGCTCTTTGCGCCTATGCTGTTGGCAACCGCTGCCGCAAGATTGGCAACCTGCATGGAGTGGTTGAATGTTCCAGGAACGGCTTCTGAAAGCCTTCTGAGCACATCGTTGTTTACGTTAGACAACTCGATGAGCGTTACGTTTGACAGAAATCCGAACCATTTTTCAAGATATACGAGCAGCGGATAGGTGAGCAGCAGCAACACTCCGTTGATGATGTAGTTCTGGTACATGGCGATGTCGAGTTTTGACAAGTCGTGTACCTGAATAAGTTGTATGGAGAAGAAGCATACGCAGTATGTTACCACCACGAGCAAAGCCGAGCGCACAATCTGTGAGCGTTGCGACAGTTCGCGCAGCGAGTAGATGGCAACGAGTCCGGCAAGTGCTTGGACAATCACGAACTCGTATCTGTACTCAAGCATCTCGGAGCATGTGAAGATGACAATCAGATGTGTGATAAATGCCGTTCGCGAGTCGAGAAAGACCCTCAGGATAAGCGGAACCATCACGAACGGAAGCATGTTCACATTCAGAATACGGTACTTTATCATTACCGAACAAAGGAACACGAACGTAAAGATGCAGCAGGCCAGAAGAATCATGGTGCTGAGGCTTTCGAGATAGTCCTTGCGGTACATCATAAGGAAGATGTAGAAGCAGAACATCTGTATTCCGCAGAACAGAAGGTGTCCGATGAACATTATGCCTTTGTTCGTAGAACTGTCCTGTTCCGTAAGATATCTCTTGTACGACTCTACCTTGCTTGCAATCTCCTCGGTAACAATCTCTCCGCGGTCAACAATCTTCTCGCCCGACTGAACGTAGCCTCTCGCTTCGGATATGCTTGCTTCGAGATCCTTTCGGGCTTCGTCCGAGCGGATGTTGTCGTAAATGTAGTTGGCAATAATCAGATCGTTGATGTCGAGCGACTGCATCATCGCCTTGCTAAAGTGAATCGTGTCGGAGTTTATTATGTATTCGTATGCCTTCTTTGGCGACAATACATCTGCGCTGTTGCACGTTATGGCGTGGTTTCCGTCGGCAACCATAAATGTGTAGTAGTTGTTGCTTCTCAGCATCGACATGTCTTCGGTGCTTACGACTCCGCGCTCGTACACCGTGTTCAGCATCTTTTTTATGTGGTTGAATGTCGCTTCGGGAATCTGGTCCTTCTGTGCAAGCAGTTTGTTTATCGATTGCGACTGTGCCGACATGCTTTTTTTGAAGTACGGCTCGAAGCCAGCCATCACGCTGTCGCGCTCGCGCTTTATCACCTCGTCCGATTTGTAAACCGGAAAACTGAACGTAGCCATCAGTCTGCTCGAATGCCAAGGCTTCTTCAGTTCGTATTTCACGTTGAACATATTTTCGCGCGGCATTACGTATGCAATCAGAATTGCCGTCAGGAAGAATATTGCGTATCTTAGCAGCGGGTTTTGTGCGTCTTTCCAGTTAATAAACTGTTTATTAAGTGCGTTGACATTCATACTATATGGCTTTTATGTGCGAAAGTAATAAAATTCTGTGGTATATTGAAATAAAATGTATACTTTTGCACCTAAAAATCAAATTACATTACCATAGTTATGGCAGAAAGAAAAGTAAGAGTCCGTTTCGCTCCGAGTCCAACCGGAGCATTGCATATCGGCGGTGTGCGCACTGCCTTGTATAATTACCTGTTTGCAAAGCAGCATGGCGGCGACCTCATTTTCCGCATCGAGGACACCGATTCTAACCGTTTTGTACCGGGTGCCGAGGAATACATCATCGAGTCGTTCAGGTGGCTCGGAATCAAGTTCGACGAAGGCGTAAGTTTCGGTGGAAACTACGGTCCATATCGCCAGAGCGAGCGTCGCGACATCTACAAGAAATACGTTCAGCAGCTTCTCGATGCAGGCAAGGCTTACATCGCCTTCGATACTCCCGAGGAACTTAACGCCAAACGCGAGGAAATAAAGAATTTCCAGTACGATGCTTCTACACGCATGATGATGCGCAACTCTCTTGCAATGCCAAAGGAGGAGGTTGACAAACTTATTGCCGACGGAACTCAGTACGTCGTTCGTTTCAAGATTGAGCCGGGCGAGGAGGTTCATGTCGATGACCTTATCCGCGGCGATGTTAAGATTATGAGCGACATCCTTGACGACAAGGTCCTCTACAAGAGTGCCGACGAACTCCCTACATATCATCTTGCCAACATCGTAGACGACCATCTGATGGAGGTTACTCACGTTATCCGTGGCGAGGAGTGGCTGCCAAGTGCTCCGCTTCACGTTCTTCTCTACCGTGCCTTCGGATGGGCTGATACAATGCCTCGTTTCGCACATCTTCCGTTGCTTCTTAAGCCAGACGGCAAGGGCAAGTTGAGCAAGCGTGATGGCGACCGTCTTGGCTTCCCTGTGTTCCCACTCGAGTGGCACGACCCAAAGACCGGCGAGGTTTCTTCGGGCTATCGCGAGAGCGGTTATCTTCCTGAGGCTGTCATCAACTTCCTCGCGCTTCTCGGATGGAATCCGGGCAACGACCAGGAGATAATGACAATGGACGAGATGGTCAAGTTGTTCGACATAAGCAAGTGCAGCAAGGCTGGAGCCAAGTTCGACTATGTTAAGGGAACTTGGTTCAACCACGAATATATTCTTCACAAGACAAACGAGGAGATTGCCGCTCTTTGGGCTCCTGTCGTTGCCGAGCATGGCGTGAGCGAGAGCATCGAGCGCATCACCGAGGTTGTTGGAATGATGAAGGACCGCGTGAACTTCGTGAAGGAGCTTTGGGACTTGTGCTCATTCTTCTTCATCGCTCCGGAGACTTACGACGAGAAGACTATCAAGAAGCGTTGGAAGGAAGATTCTGCTGAGACGCTTACCAAGTTGATGGCAGTTCTCGAGCCTCTCGACGATTTCAGCATTTCTCATCAGGAAGAGGTTGTAATGAAGTGGATTGAGGATAATGGCTACAAAACCGGCGATGTGATGAACGCATGGCGTCTAACACTCGTGGGCGAGGGCAAGGGTCCTCACATGTTTGATATTTCGGCATTCCTTGGCAAAGAAGAGACTCTTAACCGAATGCGAAAGGCAATAGAGGTTCTGAAGTAAGCAAAAGGAATGTATAGTTTTGTAATTTACATATATGTCATTGGCGTGCGCATAGCCTCGCTCTTCAGCAAGAAGGTAAGGCTGATGGTAAACGGCCATAGGCAGACCTTCAGGATTTTGCGTGAGCAAATAAAGAAGGACGAAAAGTACATCTGGTTTCATGCAGCCTCGCTCGGCGAGTTCGAGCAGGGCAGACCGATGATGGAGCGTGTTCGCAAGGAGCATCCTGAGTTCAAGATTCTGCTCACGTTCTTCTCTCCTTCGGGATACGAGGTGCGTAAGAACTATGATGGCGCGGATGTCATCTGCTATCTTCCGCTCGATACTCCGACGAACGTGCATCGTTTCTTCAAGTGCGTCAAGCCCGAGATGGCATTCTTCATAAAGTACGAGTTCTGGCAGAACTATCTGAAGAAGTTGCAGAAACTTGGAATCCCAACGTACAGCGTGTCGTCAATCTTCCGCAGGAATCAGGTGTTCTTCCGCTGGTATGGCGGACGCTATCACAAGGTTCTTACTCGTTTCACCCATCTTTTTGTGCAGAACGAGGAAAGCAAGCATTTGCTTGCAACCCTCGGAATAAACAACGTTACGGTGGTGGGCGATACACGATGCGACCGCGTTATAGACATCTTCCGCGAGGCAAAGCAGTTGCCGATTGTCGAGGCGTTCAAGCAAAGTCAGAAGACGTTTGTCGTCGGAAGTTCGTGGGGACCAGATGAGGATATCTACATTCCTTATTTCAACAATCGCAAGGATGTAAAACTGATAATCGCGCCTCACGTCATAAGCGAAGACCATCTGAAAGAGATTGAAGGCAAACTTCAGATGAAGAGCATCCGTTATACCGAAGCAACGGAAGAGAATGTAAAAGATGCTCAATGTTTGATAATCAACTGCTTTGGACTGTTGTCGTCAATATACCGATATGGCGAGGTTGCTTATGTCGGCGGAGGTTTCGGCGTTGGAATCCATAATGTTCCCGAGGCTGCCGTTTACAGCATTCCGGTGATAATCGGTCCGAACAACAAGCGTTTCCAAGAGGCGCAGCATCTGCTAAAAATAGGCGGTTGCTTCGAGATAACTGATTCGGCATCGTTCCTCAGCATAATCGGAAAACTGCTCGACGATGAGGCTTTCTGTGCCGATGCTGGCGCAAAGGCAGGCAAGTACATTCGTGAGAGTGCCGGAGCAAGCGATGCTGTTTTCAAATCGGTGTTTAACTGATTTCTATCAGAAATAAAAAATAACAAGAGGCTCATTCGCAAATGCGTTTGAGCCTCTTGTGCTATATAAAACCTAAGTAATGAATCTGTCCGGTTATCTAATCTTTTTGTATCCGTAGCGTGCCACAGAACCGAGTTCTTCTTCGATGCGGATAAGTTGGTTATACTTGGCCATACGGTCTGTACGCGACAAAGAACCAGTCTTTATCTGGCCAGAGTTTGTAGCAACTGCGATGTCGGCAATTGTTGTATCCTCAGTCTCGCCAGAACGGTGTGAAGTAACTGTTGTATATCCGTGACGGTGAGCCATCTCAATAGCGTCGAGAGTTTCAGAAAGAGAACCAATCTGGTTAACCTTGATAAGGATTGAGTTTGCAGCACCCATTGCGATACCCTTCTCAAGAAACTTGACGTTTGTAACAAACAGGTCATCGCCCACAAGTTGGCAGCGGTCGCCTATACGCTCTGTAAGCTTAACCCAGTTCTCCCAGTCGTTCTCGTCAAGGCCGTCCTCGATAGAGTCGATAGGATATTTGGTTATAAGTTGCTCCAGATAGTCAATCTGCTCCTCTGCGCTCAGTTTCTTGCCGTTAGGATCTTTCTGCTTGCCGTTCTTAAGTTGCTTGTAATCGTAGAAGTACTTGCCGTTCTCAACAACTGCAAACTCGCTTGATGCGCAGTCCATTGCAATCTTCACGTCTTTGCCCGGCTCATAACCAGCGTCGCGAATTGCCTGACAAATAGAGTCGAGTGCATCTTCAACTCCGTCAAGAGCAGGAGCGAAACCGCCCTCATCGCCAACGGCTGTGGACAAACCTCTCTTTTTCAGAAGTTTTGCAAGATTATGGAAGACCTCGGCACCCATGCGTACAGCCTCTCTGATAGAAGGTGCACCAACTGGGCGAATCATAAATTCCTGAAAGGCGATAGGAGCATCAGAGTGTGCGCCGCCGTTAATGATGTTCATCATAGGAACAGGAAGAGTGTAGGCGTTTGAACCGCCGATATATCGGTACAGAGGAATGTTGAGAGCCTTTGCTGCGGCCTGAGCAACAGCAAGCGATACGCCAAGGATTGCGTTTGCTCCAAGCTTGCTCTTTGTTGGTGTTCCGTCAAGGTCGAGCATCAACTGGTCGATAGCGCGCTGCTCAAACACATTTTTTCCAATCAATGCAGGGGCGATGATTTTGTTAATATTAGCCACAGCCTTCAATGTCCCTTTGCCAAGGTAGCGGCTTTTGTCTCCATCGCGAAGTTCGAGTGCTTCGTTCTCGCCGGTGCTTGCGCCAGATGGAACGGCGGCACGACCTAAAACATCATTTTCAAGAATCACATCCACCTCAACGGTTGGATTTCCACGAGAGTCGAGAATTTCTCGACCAACAATTTTCTTTATTTTCATTCTGTTAAGATATAAAAGTTATATGATATCTGTCAGTTTGCAAAAATACTCCGTGCCGACATACCGTGCAATCACGAAAATTAGTGATTTTTAATGTCTCAGTAATCAAAATTGGCTATTCATTGGCATTTTTTTAGTCCGATAAAAGAAAGAAACGATGTTCAAAAAGACTTCTGTAAAACATAAAAACCGAAGAAATAATAGAAAAAGGATTTTCTGTCTTTATTTATAAGGTGTAATTATTTTATTTGCATAAATTTTGCAATATTTTCAATTTTTCTCGTTAAAAAGTTTGGTGATTCGGAAAAAGGCCGTATCTTTGCACTCGCTTTCGGGAACGAGGCGAGCCGCCAA
>R24__coassemble_156_pt1 | contig 50975 bp, 49 predicted proteins | sample R24__metabat2_low_PE_011 | metagenome-assembled genome bin R24 | reverse complement strand
CTTCAATATTGCTTGCCTCTATGTAAAATCTACCTTGATACGAATAATCAACTTTCTCTAAGTTTCAAATTTCAATTAAATAAAATTGTCAATTGTCCATTGTCAATTGTGAATTGCTCAAGTTTTTCAACTTTCAACTTACTTACTCATCATTATACGCTTCGTCGAACCTTCCCCCTTGCTATCCCCTTGCTATCTCCTTGCTACCCCCTTACTATCGGCTTGCTTCAATATCTTGTGGGTTTTACTTTTTCTATTATCTTTTTGTTTCCATGTATCTCTAAACCATGATATTTTCAACTCTAAATAGTCAATTTAAATTGATTGTCAAATCACATCAGCAGTCCAAGTTCATTCAGGAATATAAGAATGATGCAGGCTGGTGCGACGTATCTCACGCAGAGGCGGAAAATGCCATACATTGGTTGCTTAAGAGTGCCGTTGTTGGTAAGTTCGGCTTTCAGAAGTCTTTCGTTTACAATCCAGCCGGTGAAGATTGACAAGATTAGCGCGCCTATAGGCATAATGAACTTGGCTACAAGAAAGTCGAACAAGTCGAAGAAGCCCATTCCGTAGATTTTTACGTCGCTCCAGATTCCGAACGAGAGAGCGCACGCTATTCCCAGAACAAAACACACGACAGTAACGATGACAGATGCCGTTGTGCGGCTTGTTCCAAACGAATCGATAAAGAACGATACTGGCATCTCGAGCATCGAGATTGATGATGTTATGGCTGCCATCACAAGCAGAAAATAGAACATCAGAGAGAAAAGGTAGGCAAGCACCGGAGCACCTCCAAATACCTGCTGGAACACGTTGGGAAGGGTGATGAACACAAGCGACGGACCTTCGTTGGGCGACAGACCGTCGACCGAATAGACTGCCGGGAAGATTATCAGGCCAGCCATTATGGCCACAAGAGTGTCTATCGAAGCCACGCTCACGGCATTCTTTACCAGATTGACATCCTTGCGGAAGTAAGAGGCGTATGTGCACAGACAGCACAATCCAACGCTGAGCGAGAAGAATGCCTGTCCCATGGCTGAGAGTACGACCGAACTCGTAACCTTGCTGAAATCGGGCTTGAAAAGGAACTCAAGACCTTTGCCTGCGCCGGGAAGCGTCATGGAGTAGACTGCAAGCACGAGTATAGAGACGAACAGAATAGGCATCATGATTTTTGCGCCTCGCTCAATACCTTTCTGAATGCCCATGGCAACGATGGCGCAGTTTAGGGCAAGCAGAATGAAGAGCCAGATGCACGGCTTTACGGGGTCGGAAGAGAACGACTGAAAATCGGCCGTGTATTCGGCTGCTGTCTTTCCGGCAAAGCCGTTTGCTCCGGCAACGAAGGCGTATTCGAGTGTCCAGCCCGAAACAACGGCATAGTAACTCAGCACCAGAAAACCCGACACGACGGGAACCAAGCCCATCAGCCGCCACCATTTCTTGCCGCCGCTCATCTTCTCGAAGGCATTGCCCACGGCGCATTGTCCGTATCGTCCTACGGCAAACTCCGAAATCATTACCGGAATGCCGAGGATGAACATGAAGAGAACGTAAATCAGAATGAATGCCGCGCCTCCGTTTGCGCCTGTCTCGGTTGGGAAACGCCAGATGTTGCCGAGTCCTACCGACGAACCGGCTGCGGCAAGTATTGCTCCAATCTTGCTTCCAAAAAAAATACGAGTATCTTTTGTCATGTCTGTTTTCTAATTCAGACTGCAAAGATACTCGTTTTTTCGGTATTTTTGTGTTAAAAAGAAATGATTTTCGACTTTTAATTTACTGAATGCAAAAGTTGCAGCAGATTTGTAGTAAACAGTCGGGCGGCGATGGCAAGCAGGATTATTCCGAAGAACTTGCGGATAACGTAGATGCCTCCCTTGCCCAGCAGCTTCTCAATCTTGCCGGTTGAGATGAGAACCAGGAATACAACCAGCGAGTTGGCTATGAGCGCAATGAGAATGTTTAGTGTGTGGTATTCTGACTTTAGCGACAGAAGGGTAGTGAACGCGCCTGCTCCGGCAATGAGCGGAAACACAAGCGGAACGAGCGTTGCCGACTGTATAGGGCCTTGGTTCTTGAAAATCTCGATGTCGAGAATCATCTCGAGAGCCACGAGGAAGATTACCACCGAGCCGGCAAGGGCAAACGATGCGATATCAACCTGAAACAACTGCAACAGCATGTCGCCAACGAAAAAGAAGGTAACCAGCAGGGCAAGCGAATAGAGCGTAGCCTTGTATGGATTTACGTCACGTCCTTGTTCTTTCAAGGTAAGTATTATAGGAATTGAGCCTATGATATCAATCACGGCAAAGAGCACGATAAATGCGCTCAGACATTCCTGAAAGCTAAACAGTTCAAACATTTTTTCGTACGATATAATTTAACGGTGCAAAGATATGCAAAAAATATCCAACAAAGAAAACAAATGGCAAGAAAAAAGGAACTACTTTTTCAAGTAATTCCTTTTGAAATTTTAAAGATGGAATTTTCTTTATTTTTTCTTTTTAGATGCCTTTTTAGTAACATTTGAGAACTTCACGTTCTTGCCGTTCATCTTTACGTTTGTAAGGTTGATGTCGTGGAACTTGCCGTCGCACTTGTAGTTGTCCTTTGCGATGTTGTCGAACGTGCAGTTTGTCATGTTGATGTTGTACACGTTGTCGTCGTCGCTCAAACCGTTAACCTGAAGTCCGTACTGAGCCTTCTTGCAGGTAACGTTCTCAAGATACACGTTTCTTACAGATGGCGGGAAACTGCGGTCGCACTTCTCCTTGTTCTCGTACTGAAGGTTGATGCGCATTACCGACTCGCCGCACTCGCCAACCTCGATGTTGCGGACGTAGATGTTCTCTATCACTCCGCCGCGGCAGTTGCTTGTCTTGATGCGGATTACGCGGTCGAGGTTAGGACTGTCCATCTGGCAGTTCTCGACGTAAAGGTTTCTGAATCCGCCCGAAATCTCGCTTCCTACAACCACGCCGCCGTGTCCGTCGTTCATCTTGCAGTTTCTTACAACGATGTTCTCGCTTGGCACAACGCGCTTTCTTCCGTCGGCATTTCGTCCGCTCTTTATTGCAATGCAGTCGTCGCCGGTGTTGAACTGGCAGTTCTCGATGAGCACGTTCTTGCAACTCTCTGGGTCGCAACCGTCGCCGTTAGGTGCGTGAACTCCGTGAGTTGCGCCCTTTGGCACGCCGCTGTTGATGGTTACGCCTCTGACGATGAGGTCGTTGCAGAAAAGAGGGTGGATAACCCAGAACGGAGGATTCTGAAGCGTAACATCCTCAATCAGAACGCTCTTGCAGTTGTAAAAGTTGATAAGCTGAGGGCGGAGACAGTCTTCGGCCTTCATCTGACGGCGGTCTACCGGAGTGAATGTCTCGGCGTAGGCAAGAAGTTTGTCGCGTCCGCCGTCCTTCTCTTGGTCGCGGTATTTATTGTCGGGGTTGAATCGCTTGCCCTTCATGTACCACCATTTGTCGGGCGCGCCCTGTCCGTCGATGATTCCTTTTCCGGTAACGGCTATGTTAGTCTCGCCATAGGCATAGATGAGCGGATGGGCGTTGTAGCAGTCGAGGCCTTCCCAGCGAGTCTTTACGGCAGGGTAGTAGTATGAGTCGTCGGTTGTGAAGCGCAGTTCGGCACCTTCTTCGAGATGAAGGTTTACGTTGCTCTTCAGCGTTATCGGACCTGTGTACCAAACGCCCTTCGGGATGATGACGCTTCCGCCACCGTTTGTCGTACACTCGATTATGGCGCGGTCAATCGCTTCGTGGTTCAGTTTCTTCTCATCGCCCTCTACTGCGCCGAAATCCTTAATGTTGAACTTGGCATTTGGGAACGATGTTTTCTTGATGTTCTCAACAATCTTGTCGGCTTCCTTGAACTTGTCGTCAAGCGAAGACTGTGCCCACATCACGCTTGCGCAGCACATAAGCAAGGCAAGAATAGAAATCTTTTTCATGTTTTTTTAAGAATATTTGTTTTAATATAAAATTAGTATTGAGGGCAAAGTTAGTGATAATTTTTAAATTATCGTTGCCGACGACTTAAAATAAACTCGGACGAAGCCTAAGTTCGGGATGCCTTCGGGATTCGTCCGGGTTTTTATGTTATTTCAGCAGGGCGGTTGAACGCTCAATCAGTTCGATGCCGTCGAGCGAAAGCAGAAGACCGTCTGTTGCCGTCTCAAGTTCTTTTTTCTGAGCCTCTTGCAAGTAGACTGGGTAGTTCTTGCCAAGCGGAAGAATCTTCAGTTCTATTCGTTTTCCGACTATGTCGGATACGCGGACATACATCGGTTTGCCGTTCCAGAAGTTGTCTTCTACAAGTTGTCCGTCGGCATAGATGCGTGCGCAGTCGCCCTTGTACGAAATCTTCAGGAAGAGGTCGTTTTTGTTTTCGGCGTCTTTCTGACTGTTGCAGTCGATGCTCCACACGGCAGCCTTGTCGAAATCTGCCTCGTAAGGCTGTTCGGCCACCTTCTGCGTGCCGAGCTTTACCTCGCGCAGTCCGCCGTGCTCTTTCTGTTTGCTTGCTTCGATAGTGCTGATGTTCTTCCAACATTCCTCAACAATGCCGTCCTGCGTTTTGTAGAGGATTCCGCCGTTCTTGGCGTAGTGCATCTTTCCGTCGATGACAAAGGCCGATTTCGCTTTTTCTTCTGAAAGAACCACGAATTCCTTTCCGCCTATGGTAATCGGTTTGTCGGCTTTCAGAGTGTATTTTTTCTTTCCGATAGTCAGAATGGATTTCTTCGCGCCCTTTACACCGATGAAGTAGAGTGTGCTTTCGGTCTTGGCAAACGGCTGTACGGTTGATGACGAGATGCTCTGTCCGTTCCACATCATCTCTTTTGGTGTGACGCTTGCAACGCCCTGTTCGTTCTTTATTCTGACGTATGTATTTCTGAACTCGAAGCAGCCGCGGCGTGCGTAGTGCTCCGATAGCGAATCTACGTCCATCTGGCTCAGTTCCTCGCCCCAGTCGGCAAGAAACTGATGAAGCCATCGCGTCTGATGATATGCGTTAATGTTAGGCTGTCCCATCTCGCCAAGCGGCGCCTGAAAGTCGTACGACATGTGCGGCATGTCGTTGTAGTTTGTAACGGCAGACGCCTGACATTCGGCCATCGTGTGCTTTGGATTGTACGGATTCGTTCCGCCGTGATACATATAGTATCCCGGAAGGTTAGAGCCCGAGCCGAGTTTGCAGATGGCAAGCGGAAAAGCCTCGTTTCCGCTGATGTTTATTCGGCGATGGTATGATGGCATCATTCCGCCGCCCAATTCGCACGTCAGGTACGGATATTTTAGCGACGAGGCCTCCATTTTTGTATCCTGATTAGTACCGAATGTCTCGGTCGCAATCGCTCCGCTCAGTCGTGTATCCTTCATTATGAAGGCTTTAGAGTATTCGCCCGGCATGTCTGTGAGTTTTCTGTCCCAGAATCCGTCGGCATAGTCGCCATAAAGCGGCAGAAGTTTTCCGAATTCTTCCTTTCCGTTGAGTTTCGGCCAGCCTGTTCGGGTCATGAACGGCACGTCGAAGCCGATTTTCACCGCCATGTCCTTCAGTTTCATGTAATACGACCACGGACCGCGACATTCATTCTCAATCTGAACTCCGATGATTGGTCCGCCGTCTTTCCACATCAGACCGCTAACCTGCGCAAAGATGTTGCTGTAAAGTTTGTGTGTCTCCTCAATGAAGCCTTTGCCTTCGGAGCGTAGTTTGTATTCTTTGTTTCCTTGTGACTTCTCAACCAGCCATTTCGGAAATCCGCCCTGATAAACCTCGCCGTGGCAGAATGGGCCGATGCGCAGAACCACAGGCATGTTCTCTTCCTTGCAGGTCTGGATGAAACGGCGCAAATCGCGGTTGCCGCTCCAGTTCCAGATGCCTTCTTCCTCCTCGTGATGAATCCAGAAGACGTATGTTGCCACGATGTTTATTCCTCCGGCGCGCATCTTTCTAATCTCGCGTCGCCATTCGTTCTGCGGTACTCGGCAGTAATGAATCTCGCCCATCACGGGCAGAATGTGCTTTCCGCCAACGATAAGTCCGTGCGAGTCGACCTCAATCTTCACTCCGTCGGGATTCGCGTTTGTGCCAAACTCGAATGTGCTTTGGGCAAAAAGTGCTGTAGCACAGAAAAATGACATTACCGATATTATTAGTCTTTTCATATTTTGATTACTGTTTGTTGGAAATAATTGTCTTTTAGTGTTGCTTTTGCTATCAAAAGTTCTGCAAAAATATACAAATAAATTTATTAAAGAAAACCAGAAACAAAAAGATTGTGCTGATTTGAATAGTCTGAATTTTGTCGTTTTGTAAAATTAACATATCTTTGCAAAATACTTTAGAATGAATTTATATAGATGAATAGACATTTTAATATTCTTGTAAGTATTATTGTTGCTGCATTTATCTGTAGCCTGACGTCATGTGTTTCTCCCAAGAAAGTGATATTGCTGCAAGGTTCAGACTCGATTTTTGCCAGTCCGCAGAAGATTATGCAAGATTACCAGCTGCGCATAAAGGCTGCCGACCGTTTGACGATAAAGGTTCATTGTCAGGACAAAGAGTTGCTCGAACCTTTTACAAACGAGATTACATTGGGTGGAACCACATTGACTATGCAAGGTGGTTTGGCCGAAGGACAAGGCGGATTTACTGTTTCGCCAGAAGGTGATATCATTGTTCCGCTTCTTGGCAAAATAAGTGTACTTGGAATGACAAGAGAAGAATGTGCCCGAAAACTCGAACAACTGATAAAGGACAAAGGATATATTAATGATGCGACGGTAAAGGTCGATTTTCAAGATGCTCACATAACTGTGCTCGGTGCTATCAGCGGCGGTGTCATCAGCCTTACATCTGAGCGTACGTCAATCCTCGATGTTCTTGGACAATGCGGAGGCGATGTTACGGTTGGAGCACACAGACAGAACATCAGGCTTTACAGAGAAGTGAATGGCGAGCGTATAATGTATCGTTTTGACATAACGGATGCCAAACTTTTCAACTCTCCTTGCTATTATGTTCAGCAAAATGACATTATTTATGTCGAGCCAAGTTCTACGGTGCTGATAGACAACAGCCCTTTTGCAAAGTGGTGGAGTTTGGTTGGTACAGGCTTGGGAGTTGTTTCGACAATAGTTGCAGTTATTGCCTTGGTTAAATAAAATATTATGGAAGAAAAGTGGGACATGGTTATTACCCCGTGTAAGAACCTGTTTGATATTGACATTAAGGGAATTTGGAGATATCGCGACTTATACAGAATGTATGTCAAGCGCGATATCGTAACGGTTTATAAGCAGACAATCTTAGGTCCGCTGTGGTTTTTCATTCAGCCGGTGTTTACAACAATCATGTACATCGTGGTGTTTGGCGGATTGGCTGGAATATCAACCGACGGCGTTCCGCAAGCAGTATTCTACATGAGCGGAATCCTGTTCTGGAACTATTTCAACGCCTGCTTCACGGCATCTTCTACGGTGTTTATGACTAATGCCGCTGTATTTGGAAAGGTCTATTTTCCACGATTGGTTGTGCCGCTTTCTGGCTTGACATCGAACTTGGTGAAATTCGCAATACAGTTTGTGCTGTGGCTTGGCGTTTATCTCTATTACGTTTTTACGGGAGTTCAGATGTCGGTAAATTGGACGATAATCCTCTTTCCGTTGCTGATTGCCATGACGGCTTTGTTCGCCATGTCGTGGGGATTGATTGTGACATCGCTCACAACCAAGTATCGCGACTTGAATATGCTTGTAACCTTTGGTATTCAGCTCTTTATGTATGCTACCCCGATAATCTATCCGCTCAGCGCGGCTCCCGAAAAATACCGCTGGCTGTTGCAACTCAATCCACTGAGTTCAATCTTTGAGTTCTTCAGATACAGCGTAACAGGAGCAGGTGTCGTAGATTGGATGATGCTTTTGTATTCGGCCGTATGCCTTGTTGTCTCACTCTTTATCGGACTTGTGCTATTCAGCAAGACCGAGCGTAACTTTATGGATACCATTTAATTCTGAACAGATATGAGTAACGTAGCAATCAAATTTGAGGGTGTAGGAAAACTTTATCAGCTTGGAGTAATGGGAACGGGAACTTTGTCGCACGACCTTAACCGTTGGTGGCAGACGAGGATTCTCGGAAAGGAAGATCCATACCTGAAAGTCGGTCAGGTGAACGACCGTTCAACAAAAGGAACATCCGACTATGTATGGGCTTTGCAGAATATTACGTTCGATATAAATAAAGGCGATGTAGTTGGCATTATCGGCCGAAACGGAGCCGGAAAATCTACTCTTCTGAAACTTCTTTCGAGAGTAACAACTCCGACCGTTGGAACGATAAAGGCAAGAGGACGAATCGCTTCTCTGCTCGAAGTCGGAACAGGATTTCATCCCGAACTGACAGGACGCGAGAACATATACATGAACGGCTCAATCATGGGCATGACGAGGAGCGAGATTACTCGCAAACTAGACGAAATAGTTGATTTCGCAGGTGTTGCTCGCTATCTCGACACGCCGACAAAACGCTATTCGAGCGGTATGACGGTACGCCTTGGCTTCGCCATTGCTGCCTTTCTGGAGCCTGAAATCTTGGTTGTTGACGAGGTCCTTGCTGTTGGTGATGCCGAATTTCAGAAGAAAGCAATCGGCAAGATGCAGGATGTGTCGAAGGGCGAGGGTAGAACGGTTCTGTTCGTGAGCCACAATATGGACTCGATGCTAAACCTCTGTCAGAAAGGCATTCTGCTCGAAAACGGAACGGTAAAGTATGCATCGACAATTCAGGAAACCGTGTCGTACTATCTGCAAGGCGGTTCGCGCGATTCAAAATATGTTGCCAACGAAAAGTCGAGCAGCAAGAATCTGTTTGTAAAGGAGGCTTCTCTTCTTGGAACAGAAAATCAGCAGATTGGAATGTACAAGTTCGACGAAGGCATCCATCTGTCGATAAAACTCGGCAAGCAGAGCGGATTTGTTGTGGATTCGAAGTGCGTTCTTGGCGTTGGTTTCTACACGCAGAACAGGGTAAAAATGTGTACTTTCGAGTATCTGATATCCGAAGCCACCGAGAAGGACGGCGAATACACGTTCGACCTGAAGTTGCCAAGTTGTATATTTGCGCCGGGCGACTATGCGTTCGACATCGTTCTTCATGTGCCAAACGTTCAGATTCTCGATGCCGTGAGAGAAATCTGCGCCTGTAAAATTTTCGACAACGGAACAGACTATCTGAAATACAACGGTGTAAATAACGGTCTTGTAGTTGTAAAACCAGAGTGGAATGTTGGGTGAAAAATTAAATATTCGCAATGTATCTTTGGACAATTTCTGCTATTTCTGTATAGCGGCAGTTGCCTCGTTAGCGGTATTTTTCATTCTGCATAATGCAAACTGGGTAATTGGTGATGATTTTGAATGGCTGAAGACGACTGCATTGGGCATTGCTGAGCCGATATCGTATCATGTCGGAAACGGTCGTTTTGTGCCGTTTAATCATTTTGATTCGAATTTAACCCTTTTTTTGCCGTGTGGAAACACGGCATTCGTACACTATTTGTTGGTCGCAATAGTCTTCTGCTTGGCTTCTTTTTCATTTCTTAAGGCATTAAAAACTCATGTGCCAAATGCGAATGGTGTGTTACTCTTGGGTGCTTACTCTTTTTTTGTTTATGAATCTGTAAACGTATATTTAAGTATAATATATCCTGAGAAAATAATAATTCTTGGCTTTGCTCTTTTCATGTATTTATTTCAAAAGCTTCATGAAGAGAACTTTGGGGGGCGTTTGATTCTATTGTGCGCCGTTGTTTTGTACATAACGTATGCCAAAGAGCCGGTATTCGGAGTTTTTGTCGTTTTTTCTTTGGTGAATCTTCTTTTCAGAAGGAGAAAGATAAATGCTAACGAAAAGCGATTTTGCTATTTCTGTTTGCTTAATGCGTTTGTTTATGCGTTGTTATACTATTTTATTGTATTTCAACATTCCGATTCATTTTACAATCAGGGACGTGTACAGTTGACTTATATTCAGAATATTGTGGAATCTGTCAAGCATCAGCCTTTTTTGATAGTTATTCTTGGATTCTTGGTTTATCGCATATATATAATTCTGAAAAGTCGGGAGATTTCTGTATTGGATGGTTTTCTGTTCATGTCAGTTGCATATTGTTCGGCTTATTTCATTCTGAAGTTAAACGATGGATATTATTTTATTCCGTCTGTAGTATTGGCATTGCCGTCTATTTGCAAGGCTTTGAGTGAACTTCTGCAACAGAAAAAAATAAAATACTTAGTTTATGTCTTTTTGTGCTTGTTGTTGTATAAGTCTGCCAAGAATATTATTGTGATGGGAGAGTCAACATCATATAACAGAACGTATTATCCAGAATATTTCCAGAATCTTGCCCGAATTGCAGAAACGAATACGATATATGCAGTTACAGATTCGTTAAAGATGAGTGATTTACATTATGGTTACAAGGTGAAAAATGATGAGATTTTTATAGGATATTGGATGACCCCGCGAAACCTTAATTACAAGTTTACATATATTTCTTCTGTTGATTCAGTGCCCAAAGGCAGTTATGTGAGAATTTATGATAACGGGTTAAAATTTTACAAAAAATGAATTTCGTTTGATTAGCGAAAGGGTATTTTTTATTAAAAACAGTCTTTTATGCAAATCGGCGTATTAACATTATGGCAGTCGAAAGATAATTACGGGCAGATGTTGCAGTGTTATGCTCTGCAACAATATCTGCGTGAAAAAGGACACGAACCATATCTTATATCTTACAGATTTATAAAGGAAGAACGGCAGTACACTCCGTTGTGGAAAATGCTTCTTAAAGTCTATGTAATTTATCCGTTGGTGTCCTTGCTTGGAATGTGCGTAGAGAAAAGACAACTCGCCAACGAGGAATTTGAGAAATATCAACACGAAAAGAAACGAAATTTCGAGGATTTTCTGAATAAAAATATAAGGAGGTCGGAAATATACAACAATCTGGTTGATTTGCAGAAAAATCCTCCGATAGCCGATTGCTATATAGTTGGAAGCGATCAGGTGTGGGCACAGTTGCTTTCTAAGTCTGAGAATTCTGTCTTTTTCCTTGGTTTTGGAGATGAAAAAACGAAGCGAATTGCTTATGCCGCGAGTTTTTCGATGAGTGAATATCCCGAAAACCTCAGGTCGAAACTGGCTGAAAATCTCAGTCGTCTAAATGCCGTAAGCGTTCGCGAAACGCAGGGCATCGGCATCTGCAACAGCGTAGGAACAAAAGCAACAAAGGTTGTAGACCCGACTTTATTGTTAGGAACAAAGGCTTTCGAAAATATTTCTGCAAAAAGGATGAATTCAAACCAATATGCCTTTGTCTATCAACTAAATATCGCATCTCCCGATGAGATTCGTTGGACCGATGCACGAGCATATTGCAGTGAGAAACATTGGGATATGATTGCCACGGCATCGAGCGGCTATTTCGAAGGACGGGAAATTCTGAAAGGCGCAAAATATGTCTATCCGTCAATTCCAGAATGGCTTTCGTTGATAAAATACAGTGAAATAGTCATTACGACATCTTTTCATGGACTAGTTTTTTCAATTCTGTTCCGTAAGAATTTTGTTTATGTTCCACTCAAGGGAATCCACTCTGGCGGAAATGCTCGTGTTCTGAATTTACTGTCAGATTTGCAAATCGAGGAAAAATGCATTTCTGATGGCAGAACCTTTAACGAAGTTGCTTCTTTTGAAATTGATTACTCAAAATGCAATATGCTTCTAAAAGAGAAGGTTGCAGAATCGGCCTCTTTTTTGCTCAATGCTATGAATTTATAAAAATAAAAAAATGCAGATGTTAAATAAATATTCATCTTATGTGGTGTACGTCATTTATGGACTGATTGTCTCATTTTTTGCGTATTACATTGTAAAGAATGCTGCATGGTGTTCGTGCGACGATTATGAATGGTTGTATACAACGGCGCTTGGACAGCCGGAATCATTGATGCGTCATGTTGGAAAAGGACGTTTTATCCCATGTAATCATTTTGATACAAATTTTCTTGTATTGATACCGCATGGTGAGACTCCATTGGCTCATTATATTTGGGTAGCATTTTTGTTTCTTACAGCTTCTTTCTTATTCTTGAAAATTAAGGGAAGTGGTTTTGTGAAAATTGCCTTTTTTTCATGGTTATTATATCAGTTTCTGCAAGTTTATTTGAATATAATTTTTCCTGAAAAAATTGTTATAGTCGAACTCTTGCTTATGATAGTTATGCTGCAAGGATTTCATAAAGAAAATAAAAGTCCTTTGCTGATATTGTTGTATTGTTTGCTTGTTTTTTATATTCCATATACAAAAGAGCCGTTATTTGGAGTGCTTTTGACATTCGCTATAACTGAATTTTTATTCAGAAGAAAGAATTTGAATAAGCAAGAGAAAATGGCATATATTGCAATGATTGTAAGTGCTGTTGTATTCTTAAGCTTATATGTTGTTTTTATTCAATTTTCAGGTGATACAGAGTATGTAGAGCAAGAGTATAATCCATTTTTGAGTAATATTGTTTTTACGTTTAAGGTTTTTCCAGCTTTGTGGCTGATGGTTATACTTTTGCCTGTCAGAGCAGTCCATTATTATATTGAACGGAAATACTACCCAATAGTGGATGCTGCATTTGTTTCTGCATATGCTTATATGTCATCCTATTTTATACTTACATTTTGGCGTCCATATTATTACTATCCTTGCTTTGTCTTGCTTGCGCCTTATGTTGTTTTTCTGATAGGAAAAGTTGAAGAAAAACTTAAAGGTTGGTTTGGTAAGGTCGGAATTATTGCGTGTGTTGTCTGTATGTTGCCGATATTTTATATCTCGGCAAAACGCGGATGGGTTGTAGCTTCTATAAATCAGAAATGCAGGACTTTCTTTACACCATTCTATAAGGAGATGGGAGAGTATTCCAAAAGAGGAGATATCTATTATTTCAATGTCGATGGAGATAAGGATAAGGAGGCTAAGAATAATTTGCGTCAGATTAATAGGTATGTCAGCTATTGGCTTCATCCTGAATACAAAGCAAGTGGATTCGAACTAAAAATGCTTAATGACTCTGTTTCTTTGAAAAAGAATTCTCGTATTATTTTTTCAGACTATTACCGAAGGAAATATTGCGACTTTATTACTGAATATGTGAAGAAAGATCGTTTAAAGATGGTATATAGTGTAGATTTTGATATGAATGCAAATTTTGATGTTTACGAAGTGAAATGAAAATGCAAAAGCGTGATGATTCAATAGATTTTATAAAATGTGTTCTGATAATGCTTGTTGTGTTAGGACATTCTGTGCAATACTGTATGCCGCAAGAAGGGGCGTATTTCTTAGATATGCCAATATTTGTGTTTATATATTCGTTTCATATGCAGATGTTTGCTTTCGTTTCGGGACTATTCGTGGCAAAGTCACTAAGTTTGTCATTCTGGGATGTTTTAAAAAAACGTTTTGCACAATTGATTATTCCGTCGATATTTTGGAGTGGAGTTGTTGCAAATATATTTGGCAGATTTGTAATTGGAGAAAATGTAAGCTTGAAAGGTTTTATTAAATGTTATTTATATTCTCCTTTGGTATATTGGTTCTTGTATTCTTTATTTTTGTCGATACTGTACTTGTGGGCTGCTAATAAAATCAAGGAAAGGAGTTTTTTTATCGTACTAATTTCTGTTCTTTTTTTATTTGCATTGCCTGTTAATGATTTGAGATATGTTAAGTTTATATATCCGTTTTATATTGCAGGATACTATTATAGTCTGTATAAAAATACTGTTGATAAGCATAAAATGCTGGTGACATTGGTTATGTTGGTATTGTATTGTATGCTTATTCCTTTTTGGAGCAGAATTTCGTATATTTATATTTCCGGACTTGATTTTTTGTATCTTGAAAAAGGAAAAATACTTTACAATCTTGCTATTTTAAAGCCGTGTGTGTATAGAATTATTGTAGGTTTGGCATCTTCTGTGGCGTTTATGTATATATTGCAGTATGTGTATCGTAAGTGTATTGTAAAAGTGCCTTCTGAAATGTTTCTTTATATAGGAAGACATAGCATGGCTATTTATATGATTCATCTTATTATATTGAATGTTTGGTATAGATTGGTTGATGTTACATCGTTAATAGTCTTGAAAGATTATTATTCACTATATGTATTGTTGACATTCTTTGTTGTTTTGAGTGTTACAGTTGGATTAATATATCTTGCTCCATCATTCAAATACAGAAAATTAATTTTGGGCTGGTGATATGATAAGAACTTTGTTTGATTTTCAGGCATTTCAGATGCAGACGCACGGCGGAGTGTCACGTTGCTTTGCCGAATTGATTCATTGTCTTCCGGATGATGTTGAGGCTGTCGTGGGCGCGTCGATGTGCGAAAATGTCTACATGAAGCCGATTGAACATTTCTACAAAAAGACATTCTCGGGCAAGATACTATACAGAACTATAAGATATAAAATTCAGAAAAGTAAACTGAATGAGTATCTGATGGATAGAGAAATCTGTCTTGATATGCTGAAAAAAGGCAAATTCGACGTATTTCATCCTACGTTCTTCGACGATTATTTCATGCCTTATTTGGACAAAAAGCCTCTTGTCGTTACGATTCACGACATGGCTATGGAGAGATATCCCGAGATGTTTCCGCTCTCTGGCTTGGAGATGAGACGCAAGAAGGAACTCGCTCTGAGAGCCGACCACATCGTGGCTGTAAGCGAGAATACAAAGAAGGATGTGATTGAATTTTACGGCGTTCCCGAGGATAAAATTACGGTCATTTATCATGGTGCGCCGAAGAATTTGTCGTCGTATTCGCTTAAAGGTAATCCGATGGGATATCCGTACATTCTGTATGTCGGAAGTAGATGGACGTACAAGAATTTTGTACCTTTCGTAGAGGCTGTGCTGCCGATTATGCGCGAACGTCAGAATCTGAATATTGTTTGCACCGGAACGCCTTTCTCTGCCGACGAACTGGCGTTATTCAGACGGCATGGAATAGAGGACAGAGTACATCAAATGTTCGTTTCGGCCGACGAACTGGCAACATTGTATGTCAATGCCGAATGTTTCATCTATCCGTCGCTCTACGAAGGCTTTGGAATTCCGATTCTGGAGGCATGGCGATGCGGTTGTCCCGTTCTGCTGAACAACGCAAGTTGCTTTCCGGAGATTGCAAAAGACGGAGCGATGTATTTTTCTCTCAACGAAAAAGAAAACACTTTGACGGATTGTCTGAGAAATTTCTTAACTTTGCAGAACGAACAGAAACAAGCTTTAATTGACAAAGGACACAAAGCCTTGAATAATTATTCGTGGAAAGAATCGGCGCAGAAACTTGCCGAAGTCTATAAAATGGTTTGTCATAAAATATAATAGCAGATGCTACTCTACGTTAAACATTACGCACAGATGTGCAACCGCCTGTGGGCTTTCGTTCCGGCACTTGCCTACGCATTGCACCGTCAGCAAAGAATGTACGTTTTCTTTGCCGGCAAGAAATATGTCGATGCGTTCCCGCATCTAAAACGCTGCGGAATGTTGCGTTTCATGCTCTCGAATGACAGTCCCGAGCCGACTTTCCTTGCGTGGAGATTCATCACTTTTTCTGAAAAATTTAATCTAGAGAAAAAGAAAGATTTGCGAAATCTCGATGAGGTGAAACTTCTTTCTTTTATAGACGGATGGCAGCATCGTAACGACAAATCTTTTATCTCGGAGCAGAAACCGAAAATTGTTAAACTTCTCCGACCTGCCGAGTCAATCGTTTCGAAGGTCGGCAAATATTTCGATGATTTCGATGGCATAACGGTCGGAGTTCACATCAGGCGAGGCGATTACAAATCCTATCTTGGCGGAAAATATTATTTTTCTGACGAATGTTATCTGCGTATCGTCGAGCAGATTCGCGCATTATATGAGGGCCAGAAAATCCGATTTCTTATTTGTTCGAACGAGAAATTCTGTATTTCCGAAGATGCTTGCGATATGTTCATGATTGAAAAATCCGATGGAATAACCGATTTGTACGCTCTTAGCAGATGCGACCTTATCATCGGACCTCCTAGCAGTTATTCGCAGTGGGCATCTTTCTATGGCGACGTTCCGTTATGCCTGATTCTCAGCGAGAAAATAAATGTCGATAAGGAGTCTTTTTCGAAGATTGTTTCGCTTGATTTATTCGAAAACGGCAAGCGCATCAGACTCGATGAACAGAAACAAGAATATTTTATAGAATGAAAAAATTCTCGATAATAACCATAAATTTCAATAACAAGGAAGGGCTTCGGAAAACGCTCGACAGCGTTGTATGCCAGACTTTTACTGACTACGAGCTGATTGTTATAGACGGAGGCTCAACAGATGGCGGAGCTGCGTTGCTCGAGGAGTATGGAAAATACATAACTTTTGGTGTGAGCGAGCCCGACAAGGGCGTTTATAACGCTCAGAACAAAGGCGTTCAGCATGCATCGGGCGAATATTGCATATTTATGAATTCGGGAGATTTGTTTTATGACAGTCATGTTCTTGAAAATGTTTCGGCCGAGCTGGAAAATGGCATTGACATTGCCGTGGGAGATACTTATTTCTACAAAGACGAGTCGGAAAATCGCTATGTTCATGCTCCCGAATACATCACACTTTGGAGAGTTTACATTGGTCTCAATCATCAGTCTGCATTCATAAAGAGGCAGTTGCTGCTTGAAAATCCGTATGACGAAACACTTAAAATATGTGCCGACTGGAAATTCTGGCTGCAAGAACTTGTGAAAAACGAGCGTTCGTATCAGCATCTAAATCTGATAGTTGCGCAGTACGATTTGAATGGCATGAGCTACAACGAAGATACAAGGCTTGCCGAAGAGCACAAGGTGATGCAGCAGCTTTTTCCGCAGCCTATTGTCCGCGAATATGAGGACAGATACAACTCTTCTATCGACAGATTTCATTCTTTTATGAACGGAATAGATAAGGAAAGTATTTCCGCAAAGATAATTTATGTTTTTGCCAAGATAATAAAAAAAATAGTTAGATGAAAAAAAACAACGAGATATTATCAGTAATGAAAGGAATAGCAATCATGGTGGTTGTTATGGTTCATTGTCTTTGTCCTGGAGAATTTTTTAATTTTACATCTTATTTTAATTTGCCGATATTTTATTTTGCAATAGGTTATTTCTTTAAAGAAAGTTATCTGCAGAATCCTTTTGATTTTGCAAAGAGGAAGTTTAAAGGGTTGTATCTTACATTTGTGAAGTGGCAGTTGGCTTTTATTTTACTGCATAATGTGTTTGCCTATTTTCACATAAGTAAATCATATTATGGGATAAATGAAATTGCGCGAAGATGTTTTTCTGCATTGAAGTTTGTGCAAGCAGAACTGCTTTTAATGCCGTTCTGGTATATAATAAGTGCGTTCGTATGTGTATTCTTATATTTTGTAATAAGATATATCGTTAATTTAGCAAAAGAAAAATATAGGGGCTATTTGATGGCATTTTTTATGATAGTGTCGTTTGTAACAGGTGTCATATTGAAGAAGGTTGGTTTTACAACAATATATTATATTGAGTTGTCGTTTATACTTATTCTGATATTGTATTTTGGGGAAATGTTCAAAAAGCATGAAAAACAGATTCCTGTTAATGTTTATATGGCTTCGGGATGTCTTCTGTGTTTGGGGACGCTGACATATTTTAAGGGAATAAGCATTATTTCTGCTGATTTTTGGGATTATTGGCAGTTTTATCTTGGAGTTGTTGCCGGTATATATTTGGTTTATTATATATCGGTCCAAATGCTTGCTTGTGATAAGTTGAAGAAGATATTTGTAACAATGGGTAATGAATCATTGTATATATTAGGATTGCATTTGCTTTCATTTAAGATTGTTGATGGTTTGAAGATATTGATGTATGGTGACTTGACGATAGATAATCTGAGCGATTTTACGTGTATTGGTGCACATCACAATATTGCCTTTTGGTTGTTGTATACGGTAGTTGGGGTTTGTGTGCCATTGGTTATAAAAAAATTGTTGGATAGGTTGAATGTTAATGTGGTAAAAATGCTAAAATAAAACCTCTATGGGCAATTGGAAATATCGTATAACTCATATTCCGCATCTCGTCAAACTTTGGGGGTTTCTGAAACCGTTCAGAAAGTCGCATCATTCAACATTCTTGGGGAAGAACGTGCGTGTTTCGCATCCCGAAAATGTTGAGATGGGAGAGAACGTGCAGTTGTGCCGTGATGTTGAATTATGTGTGTCGGCTTGCAAGCCCGGTTCTTCTGAGCCGCCTATTCTGAAGATTGGCAGCAATGTTCGCATTGGCGAGGACTGTTGGTTTGGTTTAGGATGTCTGATATATTCGAGGTAAGATAGATAAGCATTGCGTTTTTTAGTGGGGACAGTTGTTCTAATTTGATTTCAGATTGTACATATACAGAATTTTATGATAGACAATATGCATAGCGGATTTTGTAGACATTATTAAACGAAATGCTTTGCCGTTTATAAATAAATTGTTTCATTTGCGTAGTAAATAATTTAAATTTTTGTGTTTATTTATGTATGGTAAATTGTATAAAAGAGCTTTCTTGGAATTATAAATAAGTTCGTATTATCAAGTATAATTTATGGAAACGAAAAAGGTTAACGAAATATTGGCTATAATGAAAGGATTGGCAATCTCAATGATTGTCATATACCATAGTGGTTGTACAAAATTGATGTTTAATTTTTTAAGTTTGTTTCATTTAGCGATTTTTTACTTCTCAATGGGATATTTCTTCAAAAACGAATATCTCGAAAAACCTTTTGGATTTGTAAAAAGAAAGTTTTGTGGATTATATCTTGTTTTTGTAAAATGGCAAGTTGCCTTTATTTTATTTCACAATTTATTTGAAAGATTGTATTTGAATGAGGATAGATATAGTCTTTATGAAATGGTTCGAAGATGTTTTGCTGTATGTAAATTGGTTCGTTCGGAAGTACTATTGTTACCATTTTGGTATATTATTAGTGCCATAATGTGTGTGATGTTGTATTTTGTAATGCGTTATATTGTCTATAAATTAAAAATAAAACGTGATATTGCCGTGTTAGCGTTGATGATCGTTTGTTCTTTTTTATTTGGAGTTTTTTTGATAGAAAGAGGTATAAGTACTGGATATTATATAGAGTCTTCATTTATTATTGTTTATATTTTGTTTGTCGGTGATATTTGGCGGCGATATGAGACATATATAAATGAGAATGGCTATATGGCATTTCTTTGTTTATTTATATTGTTAGTATTCTCTTCAATAAGAGGATTCAACTTTATGCATCAGGATTTTTGGAGCTATTGGCAGTTTTTGATAGTTACACCTCTTGGTGTATATTTAATTTACTATATGGCTAAAATGATAAAGAAAAATAGTGTTCTAAAGACAATATTTGTTATGTTAGGAACTAATTCTCTGTATATTTTGGCTTTGCATAATACTGTTTTTAAACTGGTAAGTTTTTTGAAGATTTTGGTTTATGATGATCTCTGTATGAATAAATATATAGATTATACTATTGTGTATGAGAAAAACAATTTTTTGTGGTGTTGTGCATATACTATTGTTGGTATTGCAGTTCCTTTGGTGATAATGTATTTTGTTGAGGGCATTAAGCGAAAATCTTTGCGATTAATAAATAATTTGTTTTCTTTGCATAAAAAATAAGTCAACTATGCGCGATAATCGGTTTGTAAAAATTATAGAGTATATCCTTGGCGCTATGCTCTTGGTGTGGGTATTTGAATATTCGTATAATGTATATTTGGAAATTAAGTCTCCAATACTTAATGAATACAGAGAATATGCAAATGTTGATTGCGTTTTGAATTTCTTGAATGGAAGGAACTCATTTACGCTAAATGCACCAGATATTTCATACTTTCCGTATGGGCCTTTATTTCCGTGGATATGTTCTCTGTTTTACAGATTGTTGCCTTGGAATGCAGATGTGATGACATATATGCGTGTGATGTCTCATTTATGTACAATTGGAGTTGCGTTTATTGCATTCAAAGAAATTCTTAAAGAATCTAATTCTAAAATATGGGCCTCGATAGGTGCTTGTGTATCGATGATGTCTGCATGTTATTTCGGATATTATTGTACGGCATTCTGTAATGAGTTTGGAGTGCTTTTGGTGTGTCTTGTGTTGTTTTTTGCTCGTAGAGTTAACACTGTCAAACAGGTGTGGATGCTTGCTGTTTTATCGGTTTTATGTTTCTTTGCAAAACAGTACTTCCTTGTTGTTCTTGTTCCTGTGTTTATATACTTTTTGTTTAGACAATACAAGTTGGCATTGTGGTATTTTGTAAGTTGTACCACATTGCTGTTTTTGTCTGTTGCTATTGTATGGTTTATATGGCCGTTATATTTTCAAGAATCGTTTACTCACCATGTAAAAGTTTCGTCTTTTGTGTTTGAGCACATGATAAATCAGTGGAGGTATTTTCATGGACAGTTTATGATTTTCGTATGGTGTGCATTGGGCTTGTTTGCAATAGCTTCAAGAAAGATTATAAATAGAATAAAAAACAAAGAAAGAATAGAGTTGAATATATATGCAGTATCAATTGTCGTATATTCGATTGTATTATTGAAGTTGGGAGGACATATTGGTACTTTTATGACATATTATCACCAGATACTTCTTGTGCCGTTGGTAATCTATGTTTGTTGTAATATTCCAAAGAAGATTGATTCTTTATATATAAAATATTTGTTGTGTTTTTTTCTGATTGTATTGTCTATGTATCGTGCGTTTGGATTTACGAAATCTTTTTTGTGGCACGACGAGGCTGATAAATATAAAGAGTATTACAGATTGTCTGGTGATATTGAGAAAAATAAGGACAATATGTTTTTGCTGACTCCATTGTTGGACAGACAGGCTTTGGAACATAATTGGACAATATCGAATATGGGAGAAACTGAATATCTTATCATGCTCCATAGCGATAATGGTATGTTCCGTATTGCTGAAAGAAAAGCGTGTATTGGCGATTCGTTATTGAATGAAGAATGCGGTAAGTTAAGAAATGCAAGTTATAATCTTGTGGTTTCCGATTCAAAGACTGATGAGTATCTGATAGCAGATTCTATAATCTCTCATCGGTATGAAAAATATGATTCGTTGAAATGTAATTCCATTGATACACAAATTTATTTATGGAAAAGAAAGTAATAACGACGCTTATGGGCAATTGGAAATATCGTATAACTCACATTCCGTATCTCGTTAGACTCTGGTGGTTTCTGAAACCGTTCAGAAAGTCGCATCATTCAACATTTTTAGGGAGGAATGTGCGTGTTTCGCATCCCGAAAATGTTGAGATGGGAGAGAACGTGCAGTTGTGTCGTGATGTTGAATTGTGTGTGTCGGCTTGCAAGCCCGGTTCTTCCGAGCCGCCTATTCTGAAGATTGGCAACAATGTTCGCATTGGCGAGGCTTGCCGGATAGGATGTAGTTTTGAAGTTACGATAGAAGACAATGTGCTTTTTGCTCCAAATGTTCATATTTCGGACCGCGACCACGACTATGTTGATATAACAAAACCGATAAACGAGCAGCCTATCGTTTCTAAGGGTGCTGTGAGAATAGGCGAGGGCAGTTGGCTTGGCTTGGGATGTCAGATTTATTCGGGCGTTACTATTGGTAAGCATTGCGTTGTCGGCGGCGGAAGCATCGTTACGCATAGTGTTCCGGATTTTTGCGTAGTGGCCGGAAATCCGGCAAGGATTATAAAAAAGTATAATGAAGAAACTTCTGAATGGGAGAATGTATAATTATGATTAAGGATTTCATGTTTTATGCGCTCACAGGCGAGGGGTCTTGCAAAGATGATTGGAAATCAGAAAATAGAAATCAGAAGTATAAATTCGATGATTGTCATACCATATTTATTGATATATGATTCCTAAAGTAATACATTTGTGTTGGTTTAGTGGCGAAGAATACTCGCCGTTCATAAAGCGCTGCATAGGTACTTGGAAGGAGTTCCTGCCTGATTACAAGATAAAAGTCTGGGATTCCGACAGTTTCGATTTCGACAGTGTTCCGTTTGTCCGCGAGGCATACAAGGCTCGCAAGTGGGCCTTCGTTGCCGATTACATCCGACTTTATGCCCTTTATACCGAGGGCGGAATCTATATGGATTCTGATGTTAGAGTGTTCCGCAATTTCGATAAGTTTCTCGACTGCAACTTCTTCACTTCTCACGAGATAAATCCGGGAGTGTATAACGATGCCGAGGCGAAGAAACTCGATTCGGAAGGTAGGAATACGACCGACGAGAGCGTTAAGGGGTTCGGCGTTCAGGCCGCCATCATGGGCGCATCGGCAGGATTGCCTTTTCTGAAGAATTGCCTTGATTTCTACAATCTGCAGACTTTTGATGTTGGCAGAACTGATGATTTGATTATCGGACTCAACATAACCAAACTGATGGAGAATTACGGCTATCGTTACATAGATCAGGATTTGCATTTGCAGGACGATATGTGCATTTACAAATCCGATATCTTCGTCGGAAACGCACTTCTGCTCTCAAAAGACAGCTATGCCATTCATCTTTGCAACGGCAGTTGGAGAGAATATTCTCTTGGCTTGGGCTACAAGATTAGGAACTACTATCCGTTTTTCTATCCGCTGTGGAGAATCGGCGAGAAAATTGTAAACAAGATAAGTCGATGCTGCAAATAAGCATTATAATCCCGATTTATCAGGCAGAGGCGCGACTGAAGGAGTGCCTCGAATCGGTGGCATCTCAGAATTTTAAGGATTTTGAGGTGCTTCTGGTTGATGACGGCAGCACCGACAGAAGTTCCGCAATTTGTCGTGAATTCTGTGCTGTCGACAGTCGCTTTGTCTATATTCGTCAGGAAAACCGAGGCGCGAGTGCGGCACGAAACACCGGGCTCGACAGATCACGGGGCGAATACATCTGCTTTGTCGATGCCGATGACATTCTTGAACCGACTTATCTTTCGGCTTTCGTCGGAAACATTTCCGACAGCGACGTTCTTGTTCAAGGACGCTTCTGGCACATGGACGGCAAGATGTATTCAAAGACTTTCAATTTCGGTGAGGTTCATGAGGCGTCTTTGCAAAAAGGCGACTTGCAGAGCGCCTTGTTCATGCTTTACAAACGCAATCAACTCGGCTATCTGTGGACGATGATGTACAAGAGAAACATCATCGAAAACAATAAAATCCGCTTCCGCGAGGATATGAAATGTCAGGAGGACATGGAGTTCATTACGCACTACATGAAGCATGTGCAGAGCATCAGAATGTTGCCAGAGTGTCATTATCACTACTTCTTCTTGCAGCCAAAGAACGACTACACATATTATTACACGCTTCGTGGTTTGAGTCTGACTTTTGCACGTTACAAAGAACTATTTTCTGATGAATATTATTCCGAGATTCTGAGGGCTGAAGTTGATATGGCAACGGCTTGCTACCTTCACGAAATCAAGCAGTTGAGTCCCGATGAAAGAATCAGACTTCACAATCTGTTCTGGCAAATTTTTGGAGACTCGGTTTCATCTTGCCAGAACAAGAAATTCAGACTTTTGGCGTTGCTGAAACCTCTGTCTGCATCGGGCAAGGACAAAATTCTCTCGCTGCTTTCAAAAGTAAAATAAAAGAGTTACATTTGCAATTATGGCAAAAAGCAAAATAATAGTTTGTGCTCACAAAAACGATTTTGTTCTGAGCAACGATGTGTTCCGACCTTTGCAGGTGGGTAAGGCTCAATCGTCTGTAAATCTTGGATTTGACGGCGATGATACGGGCGACAACATCAGTAGCAAGAATCCTAATTATTGCGAATTGACGGGACTTTATTGGGCATGGAAGAATCTGAAGGATTATGATTATGTCGGTCTGGCTCACTATCGTCGCTATTTTGATTTCTCAAAAAAAACTTCGAAAATCGACTATGTAAGGCACATGTCGGTAGAAGATTTCTGCGAATTGCAAAAAACGTGGCAGAATCCTGACGAGGTGCTTGGCAACTACGACATCATTCTGCCAAATCCGTGGTACATGAATGAGTCTGTTTCTGAATGTTACATAAAGGCGCATCTGCTTGAAGAGTATCGTCTTTTGGGTAGAATTTTGCTGAAGAATCATCCCGCATATAAGGAGGATGTGTATAAATATTGGTGCATGGACAACCGGTGGATTGCTTACAATATGTTCTTCACCCGAAAGGAAATTTTCGAGGATTATTGTCAGTGGCTTTTCCCGATGCTCGAAGAATTGGAAAAATACATAAAAATAGTAGATTATCCGTTCCAGAAAAGGACTTATGGTTTTATGAGCGAGATATTGTTGCCTCTATATTGTTTTCATAAAAAGTTAAAGGTGAAGTTTGTTCCTGTAATAATGCTGGATGATGGACATAATCCAAGCAAAACCAACATTGTTTTGAATAATATTCGCAATTATATTGTGTTCAAACTGAGCCGACCTTTTAATCGCAGATTCCCAGATTTGGATGCAGATTTCGATGATAATTGCAGAAGAGACGGATATAACATCTAACAGCATGGAAAAATTGCCTTTAGTATCCATATTGATTCCTCTTTACAATTCTGGGGAATTTGTTGCCGAGACGATAGCATGTTGCCTCGCTCAGACTTATTCGAACATTGAGATTGTCGTTGTTGACGACCATTCTACCGATAATTCGGTCGAGGTTGTGCAGAGATTTCTGTCTGATAAAGTCCGCCTTTACACAAATCCGAAGAAGGGCGGAAATTCTGCGCGGAACTATGCTTTCGAGATGAGTCGGGGCGAGTATGTTATGTTTCACGATGCCGACGACCTAATAACAAAGGGGCATATTCTGTCTCTGGTGGATGCTATAATGCAACGGGGAACTGGCAATTCAGCTGCTTTTTCTCCAATCTATATGCTCGAGGCAGACGGCAGACTGTGGCAGCCTCCCACAACCATCAACCACAATTTTATTCCGGGCATTGAAATGCTTGTAGGCATTTGGACTGGAGCCGGATTCAGATGTCCGCATTGCCATCTTGTTCCGCGTCATATTGTCGATTCGGTAGGCAGGTGGGACGAGCGTGTGCTGAAAAATCAGGACGGCGAGTTCTTTGCCCGTGTGTACAACGCTGCCGATAAGATGCTTTTCTCAGGCGAGGCCGAGTATGCCATTTGGCGGCAGCGCAAAGGAACGGTGAGTCGGGCCAAAAATGAAAAAGCGTTAGTTTCTCACATTTCGACATTTAAGGGTATTGCCAGGATGATTCTCACTTATCAGAATACAGAAAGAAATAGGATTGCCATATCCGAAAACTATGGATATTGGCTTTACGAAAATTATCCGTTCTCAAAGGAGGTTGAACGTGTTTTTTTTGATGGTTTGCGAGAGAATGGGCTATCATTCATTTTGCCCAAAAGAAAAGTATTGCTTTTCCTAAAAATGTTGTTTGGCTGGAGAATTGCTCTGCGGATTATCCGCAGATTTAATTTATAGGCAAAAAAAATCCTTGCAGAATTGAATTTTTCTGCAAGGAGTTTTTGTCTTATTCTTCCTCTGCTGATTGCAGTGATGTATTGTTGCGCTGTTTTGCGTAATAGTCGTCGTAGTAGCTGTCGTATGCGCTGGCCTCTTTGTACATTCTAAAGTTATGGCCTTCAACAATGCCTTCCCAATATCCGTTATACAATGTATAACTGCTTATTGTTACTGTTTGTCCGCGCATTGTGCCGTCATCATAATTCATTATGATTCTGCCGCCTCTTACATCCCAAGTAAAGTAGTTTGTGTCGATGGTTGAGGTATTACCTATTCTGTAAAAGTCAACCTGTTTACCTTCTCTATTGTCGTATAAATAAAGAGTTGTCTTGTAAGCTTCTTTGCTGTAATGACCTCCAAGATAAAGCTGCATAGCAAAGTCGCCAGTCCAAACACCTTCGAGTTCCCATCTTGTGGTTGTGTCGGAATCACATGCCGAGAATGTCATTAGCGAGAATACCGCAACAAGCAGCATTATTAGTTTTTTTATCGTCTTCATTTTATTTTTCGATTCGTTAATAAAAATAGTATCGGTTGCAAATGTATAAAATAAATTTAAATTTTTGTTGGTTGATTGCTATTTTTGTGCTTATTTGCAACGTTTTGCCCTACAAAATGGCTCGCGGAGTTATGAATGCACCGATTTTATGACTATTTTTGCACAACGAATAACGAAAAACAATGAATTTATTATGAACAAATTAAATTTTGAGGTTCTTGCAAAAGAAAACGTGTTCGACCTTATAAATAAGGAATGGATGCTGATAACCGCTGGCGACAGCAGCAACTTTAACACCATGACGGCTTCGTGGGGCGGAATGGGCTGGCTCTGGAACAGGCCGGTTGCTTTCCTTTTCGTGCGCAAGGAGCGATTCACTCATCAGTTTATCGAGCAGAACAGCCGTCTTACGCTTTCGTTCTATGCCGAAGAATACCGAAAAGCATTGCAGATTTGCGGAAGTAAGAGCGGAAGAGATACCGACAAGGTTGCGCTTGCCGGACTTACTCCGTTGAAACTCGAGGATGGAACAATGACTTTCGATGAGGCGCGAATGACTGTCTGCTGTCGAAAACTCTTCGCCACGGATATGATTGAGGCTGATTTTGCCGATGCCGAGTTGTACAAGAAGTTCTACAACGCCAATGCTGGCGGAACAGACCATACTCTGTATATCGTTGAAATCGAGAGCGTTTATACAAAATAATCGTCTGTTTTGTGGAAGAATTGTGTTTAATTCGTAACATTAAAATTGAATAAACAGAATAAAAGGTCGGCTTTTTTGTAGATGCCGACCTTTTTTGCGCAGTTTTTTGATATTTGTCAAGAAAATGTGTTGTAAAGCATGTTTTGGCGTATCGAATACTTGATATTTGTCATTTATGCTTTAGTTTTGCCGAGCAAAATATAAAGGATTTGTTAAATTATTAAAAACAATTAACATGAAGAAATTTTTCTTGATGGCAGTTATCGCACTTGCTGCAACAACTGCAAAGGCTCAGCTTTGGGTCGGTGGTGAACTTGGTTACAATTCAAGTAAGACAAAGATTGAGCAGACAGTTCATAATACGACTACAACTCAAACCATAGCTGATAACAGCGGCTTTACTTTCAAGCCAGAGTTGGTTTACGATTTGAACGACAACTGGTCACTTGGTTTTGCTCTTGGTTTCAAGCACTCAAACAATAGTAGCTCTGTTACAACAAACGCTTGGTCTGTTGAGCCATTTGCTCGTTACAAGTTTGCTGAGGCTGGCGATGTTAAGTTCTTCCTTGATGGTGGTTTGGCTTATGAGTCAGTACATTTCAATTCAACTGGTGCTGATAATGCTGAGGGCTATGGCGTTTTCGTAAGACCGGGGCTTTCATACGAGGTTAGCGACAATGTTTGCTTCGATGCACACCTTGGCAATTTGTCATATATGTTTGCAAAGCAGGGTGATGAAAAGACTAATGCTTTCGAACTTAAGGCTGCATCTGCATTCACTTTCGGTGTTTACTTCAAGTTCTAATTCGAAATAATCAGTAAAAGCATATATAAATCGCTGTCATCCTTCAGAAGAAACGGATGATGGCGATTTTGCTTTAAATCTTTTTATCATGAAAAAAATCATCTTTACATTATTTGTCGTTTTGTCTGCCGCAACTGCGAAAGCTCAGGTATGGCTTGGTGGAGAGTTGGGATATAGTTATTCCGACGATAGTAAGAGTTTCATCAGCAAACCCGAAATTCTCTTCGATTTGAACGAAAAATGGTCGGTTGGTGCTGCCGTTGGATATAGTCGTACAAATCCGAAGTTGAGTTCTGAAATTTATGTAGATAACGGAATAAACAGTTTCGAGTACCATAAAACCAATCAGAAAATATATTCTTATGATATTCAAGCTTTTGCACGATACAAGTTTGCAAATGCTGGCAAGGTAACATTTTTTGTAGATGGCGGATTTGCATACAACCGAAGCACGGTTAAGGGAGTAACCGAGATAGGCAGAATTGATGTTCCGTATTTTGAAGAAGGAATTACATACAACGCCGATGGATATTCTTATAGTTCAACTCGTTTCGAGGTGTATGAACCAAAGATAAACACCTTTGGCGTGTTTGTTTGTCCGGGAATTTTTTATAGGTTGGCCGATTTCGTTTCGGTTGAGGCTCATTTCGGCAATCTCAGTTATGTTTATTCCAGAACTAAGTTTTCAGACGACAAAAGCAATCAGAACAATTTCGAATTCGATATGAAATCGTCTCTGATGTTCGGCGTTTATTTCAGACTTTGATATTTGTTTCAGAAGCAAAAAACGACCTCCGCACAATAGATTGAAACTTTGTACGGAGGTCGCTTTTTTATGCTTTCTTCAGTTCGAAGCCTATAGCTTCGATGGCTTGTTTGAGTTGTTCCTCGGTGGCAGAGCCCTTAACTACAGCCTCTTTCGAAGCCAAGTCTACCGTTGCGCTCTCAACGCCCTCGACTTGCTGCAGAGCCTTCTCGGCATTCGTGCGGCAGTGGTTGCAGTTCATGCCCTCAACAATATATTTTACTACATTCTGTTCGCTGTGGCACTCGTCTGATTCACATCCGCACGAACAGCTGTCCTCATCGTGATGATGCCCGTCGTGACAATGGCAGTGGTGTGCCTTGCGAAGTCCGAGTTTTGGCAGAACGATGGCATTTACGAGCATCAGAATCATCAGAATGGTGCAAGCCCACTCGAACCAGCCGTCGCCTTCGGCGCAGCAAGCCTGCTGATAGGTGAGATGCTCGAGAAAATTGACTATTCCGTTAAACTGAAGATAGTCAATCATATATCCAAAGGCTATCGAACCGACGATTATCGATGCCAGATAGGTGATGAGAGTGCGTACGCCAAGCACCTTTCGGATTACCAGCATTGATGCAAAGTTGCATGCTGGACCAGCCATCAGCAGAACGAGTGCCGCGCCCGGAGTAAGCCCTTTCATCATCAGAGCCACGGCAATCGGAATGCTTCCGGTGGCACACAAGTACATTGGCAGGGCGATGCACAGAACCAAGAGCATGGATGCAAGTGTGTTTCCGTTGAAGATAGCAAACATTTCGGCTGGGACGAAGACGGTAATAAGTCCGGCTATTACAAGACCGATTACGAGCCATTTGCCAATGTCCTCCATCATCTCGATGTATGCATATTCGAGAGCCTCGCGCAGTTTTGCAAAAAATCCCTCGTGCTCGTGCTTGTGGTCATCGTGCTTGCCGTTTGTCTCTACCGATTTTTCCTTGCTGTCATCGGTTGTATTTACCATTGCTCCTCCAAAAACGGCAGTCAGAAGAGCAGCGATTGGGCGCACAATGGCAAAAGGTAGTCCCATAAGGCTGAATGTGGCAATGATGCTGTCCACTCCGGTCTGCGGTGTAGCTATAAGGAACGAGGCTACCGCGCCTTTCGATGCTCCCTCTTTGCGGAGCGACATGGCTGTTGGAATTACTCCGCACGAACACAGCGGCAGCGGAATGCCGAACAAGGCAGCGTTAATGACACTGCGGAACGATTTCTTGGCAAGGAATTTTGTGTAATACCGTCCGGGAATGAACGAGTGCATGAGTCCTGCAAGCAGGAAGCCCAACAGAAGGTAGGGCGACATCTCATTGATTAGGTGAATAATTTCATTCATAATTAACTTTTGTTTTTATTATTGATTTTTGTTTTCTGCCTGCAAAAGTATGCAATAATTCTTGCAAGTGAAAGGCAAAAACGCCGATGGGTTTACAATTCACAATTGATAATTTTCTTAGTTGAGAATTGAAACTTGAAAGTTGAAAAAACTTAAGCAATCCACAAATGACAGGTGACAATTGACAATTTCTTTAGTAGAGAGAGAAAGTTGAAAATTCACATCAAGATAGATTTTACATTGAGGCAAGCTATATTGAAGTAAGCCGATGCCAAGCCGATGGTAAGCCGTTAGTAAGCCGAAAGTAAGGGGATGGTAAGGGAGTAGCTACGGGGTAGGAACGGGGTAGCTACGGGGAAGGTACGGAGAAGGTTCGAGGAAGATTCGGAGAAGCAAGCCGCACATAAGCCGTATATTTAGTGAAGGTTTACAACGAATATAGGTGAATTAAAGTCGATTTGACGTAACATCATAAGCCGAAAGTGCTGCGTGATGTTAATTTTTTTCTTACATTTGCAGATGTAATTTTCACAAATAACAAATTAAAATATAAGATTATGGTAAAGCATATAATTTTGTGGACATTGAGTCCCGAACTCTCAGAAGAGGAGAAGTCGAGTGTTAAGAAAGGTATAAAGGAAGGACTCGAAGGCTTGGTCGGCAAGGTTCCGGGACTTATTGACGTGAAGGTTAACATCGACGGTCGTCTGGCATCGTCAAATGCCGACGTGATGCTCGACAGCACGCTCGAATCCGAGGAGGCTCTGAAGAATTACGCCGTTCATCCTGAGCATGTTGCCGTGGCAAACGGAAAGGTTCGTCCTTACACCGTTCAGCGCTCATGCCTCGATTTCGTAATCGACTGATTGTTTTTTGAGGTAGAATAAAAGCAGAAAAACGGCGAGATTGCATTCCCTGAAAGGAGCAATCTCGCCGTTTATTTTGTATCCAGTCAGACCTTTATTAGATAAGGTACTGAGAACTGATTGATTCATTGTCCATAACGCGACGGATAGTCTCGGCAAACATTTCGGCAACCGATATCTGCTTAACCTTGGCGCAGCGGTCGGTGTATGGGATTGAGTCTGTGAAGATTATCTCTTCGAGGGCTGAATCCTGAACACGGTCGCTTGCCGGGCCGCTCATGATGCAGTGCGATGCGATGGCGCGAACCGAGTTTGCACCCTGCTCCTTCATGATGTTTGCGGCCTTTGTTATTGTGCCGGCTGTATCAACCATATCGTCAACGATGATAACATCCTTGCCCTTTACGTCGCCAATAACCTGCATTGTTGCTACAACGTTAGCCTTTGCGCGTGTCTTGTTGCAAAGCACAAGAGGGCAGTTGAAGTATTTTGCGTATGTGTTGGCACGCTTAGAGCCGCCAACATCAGGGGCTGCAATGCAGAGGTCCTTCAGTTTCATGCTCTGAACGTATGGCATCATAACTGTCGATGCGTACAGATGGTCTACCGGAACATCAAAGAATCCCTGCTCCTGATCGGCATGTAGATCCATTGTTATGAGGCGGTCGATGCCGGCAACGCTCAGCAAGTCGGCAACCAGCTTTGCGCCGATAGAAACTCTTGGCTTGTCCTTACGGTCCTGACGTGCCCATCCGAAGTAAGGCACAACGGCAACGATGCTCTTTGCCGATGCTCTCTTGGCTGCATCGATCATAAGCAGCAACTCCATCAGGTTGTCAGAGTTTGGGAAGGTTGACTGTACAAGGAAAACTACTTTTCCACGGATAGACTCCTCGAATGAGACGGCAAACTCGCCATCTGCAAAGTGTGTGATGTCCATCTTACCAAGCGGACAGCCGAGGGCTGCGCAAATTTTTTCTGCAAGGTATCTTGTCTTGGTACCCGAGAATACTCCAAAAGGTGCTCTTTCGCTCATTATTTTGAAATGATATATGTTTTGTTTTTCTATTCAGTTCTTTATTCGGTTGCCTGCCTTAGCAGTTTAAAGTGGTCAATCAGTTCCTTATAGTCTGATGTGCTGTGAATGTCGAAACGGTTCCACAAGTCGCCCAGAATCACGGCACCGCCGAATCCGATTTTCTTTACCTGCGCAATGTTGTCTATGCTGATGCCGCCAAGAGCCATCACCTTTTTGTCTATGATGCCGGCATGGTTGGCATCCTTCAGTTCGTCGAAGGTGTAGGCAGATTCGTATCCCTCTTTTGAGATGCTGTTGAATATCGGACTCAGAAAGCAGTAGTTGCACTTGCGTCGCTCGTTCTTCAACTCTTCGAGCGAGTGGCACGAGCGGCTGACGTGTCCGTTATATCCTGCCGGAATCTGCGGGTTGCGACTGTTAAGGTGAATGCCGAGAAGACCGTACTCATCCTTTAAGTAGAAGTTATCGTGAACAACAATCTGCTTGTAGTATTGTTTGGGAATGAGCGAAAGTAGACGTTCCGAGTATATAGGGGCTGTGTTTGGCTTCCTTAGGTGAAGAATGTCTAAGCCTTCTTCAAACAAGGCGGTCAAAATTTTATCCTCCTCAACAAAAAAATCGGGAGTTGTCATTAAAATAAGCTTCATCTTCTTTCGGCTATTTATAACTTGCTTGCAAAGGTATAAAAAAAAATGCACCGAAGTGCATTTTTCGTTATTTTTCTCCCAATTTTGCCTCTTCTTCGGAGTCGTACTCGCAGTCGCGTAGTTTCTGGCTTATACGCATTGCGCAGAAGTTCGGTCCGCACATTGTGCAGTACTTGCCGTTGAAGTGATTTCCAGCCTTGTAGTATTCGAGAGCCCTGTCTGGATCGAGCGCAAGGTTGAACTGGTCTTTCCATCTGAACTCGTATCGCGCTTTGCTCAGGGCATTGTCGCGCACGGTTGCGCCCGGATGTCCCTTTGCCATGTCGGCTGCGTGAGCTGCAATCTTGTATGTAACAACTCCCACGCGCACGTCTTCCTTGTTAGGCAGACCGAGATGCTCTTTCGGCGTAACGTAGCAGAGCATTGCCGTGCCGTACCATCCAATCTGAGCTGCTCCGATGGCACTTGTGATGTGGTCGTAGCCCGGTGCGATGTCGGTAACGAGAGGACCGAGTGTGTAGAACGGTGCTTCGTGACACTTCTCCAACTGGCGGTCCATGTTCTCGCGAATCTTGTGCATTGGCACATGTCCCGGACCCTCGATAAATGCCTGAACATTCTTTGCCCAAGCGCGCTCAACAAGTTCGCCCATAGTGTCGAGTTCGGCAAACTGAGCGGCATCGTTGGCATCGAATGTGGCTCCCGGGCGCAGTCCGTCGCCGAGCGAGAGGGCTACGTCATACTGAGCCACGATGTCGCAGATGTCGTCGAAATGTTCATAAAGGAACGATTCCTTCTTGTGATATCTGCACCATTCTGAGATGATTGAGCCGCCGCGGCTTACCATTCCGCACAGACGGTCGTTGGCATAGTGTATATTTTTAAGTCTGATTCCGCAATGAATTGTGAAGTAGTCAACGCCTTGTTCGCATTGCTCGATAAGTGTGTCGCGGAACAACTCCCAAGTCAGTTTCTCGGCATGACCGTTAACCTTCTCCATCGCCTGATACATCGGTACGGTTCCTACTGGTACTGGGCAGTTGCGCACAATCCACTCGCGTGTTTCGTGAATGTTGTCGCCGGTCGAAAGGTCCATCAGCGTGTCGCCGCCCCACTTGCAACTCCAAACGGCTTTTTCAACCTCCTCGTCGATGCTCGATGTGGTGGCTGAGTTGCCGATGTTAGTGTTAATCTTAACAAGAAAGTTACGACCGATAATCATCGGCTCTGCCTCGGGGTGGTTGATGTTGGCAGGGATAACTGCGCGGCCTCTTGCCACCTCGTCGCGAACAAATTCGGGGGTGATGTGCGACTTGATTCCAAGTTGTTCGCAGTTCATGTTTTCGCGGATGGCTACATATTCCATCTCGGGAGTGATGATGCCTTGCTTGGCGTAGTACATCTGCGTGATGTTCTTGCCTTTCTCGGCGCGATATGGCAGGGCGATGTGCTCAAAACGCAGGTGGTCGAGACTCTTGTCTGCCTGACGCATACGGCCATATTCTGATGTCAGTTCGGAAAGACGCTCAACGCCACCGCGCTTCAGAATCCACTCTTCGCGCAAACGGGGAAGTCCTTTCTTTAAGTCGACTTCTACATTTGGGTCGCTAAAAACTCCACTTGTATCGTAAACATAAACTGGGTCGTTCTCGGTTATAACCTTCTTGCCATCGATAACCTTAACGGTTGGCGTAAGGTTGATTTTTCGCATACCAACTTTTATCTCAGGATAGATTTTTCCTTGAAGGTACACTTTTTCTGATGCTGGATATGAAATTTTTGTCTTGCTATCCATGTTTTTAGTTGTAATATTTTTGTTTTTTATTGTTTTTCTTTTGCGTTCGAAATCAGTTTCAGAAGGTTTGCAGTCGTGGCTGCCGGATTCTCAGCGTTGAGGATTGTTCCGCTAAGAGCGATGCCATTTACGCCAGTTGCCATTATACTCGGCACGTCGTCGGCCGTAATTCCGCCAATGGCAACGAGCGGTATGTCGATGTCTCTTTCCTTCATCGCACCGATGATGCTTCTGTAGCCGTCGAGTCCGAGGGTAGGCGAGAGGTTCTTTTTTGTAGTGGTAAACCTGAACGGGCCGCATCCTATGTAGCTTGCGCCGTTGCGGTAGTGCATTTCAACATCGTCGATGGTGTTAGCCGTTCCGCCTATAATGAAGTCGTTGCCCAGAATCTGGCGTGCTTCATTTACGGGCATATCATTCTTGCCAACGTGAACGCCGTCGGCTCCAATCTCCTTTACAAGTTCAACGTGGTCGTCTATGATGAAGGTTGCTCCAACTTTTCGGCAAGCAGGCATAATCTGCAAGGCTGCGGCCCGTACTTCATCAACCGATGCGTCCTTCATGCGAAGCTGAATCCAACGGCAACCGCCTTCGAGAGCCAACAAAGCCGATTCGACGTAATCCGTAGAGTCGTTGAAATGTGTTATAAACTGTAGTTGAAAATTCTTCAGATTCATCTTACCTTAATTTATATATAGACAAGGGCGGATGAATGTGAACTGTAGAAACAATCCCTACGCCGGCATTGACCGGATCAGGTTATAAGGGTATAATCTCAGCCTTTTCAGGCACCCCTTTGTCATATACGGCTGCAAAAGTAATTAAAAAAAAGTAAAAGTCGGACGTTTTCGGCGGCTAATTTTGTCTGATGCTTGAACTTATTGTTCTTTTTTCCGAAAAATCTCAGCCTTGGCAAAACTTCATTCGTGCGCCGCCCGATTGTTTTTGCTGAAAATATCGGAGAAATTGCCGTATTTTTGTATTTTTGCACTTCTATATAATAATGATGTAAATGAAAGAAAACTTTCTTGATGAACTTAATCAGAGTCAGCGCGAGGCTGTGCTGTATAACGAAGGTCCGTCGCTCGTGATTGCGGGCGCAGGCTCGGGCAAAACCAGAGTGCTGACGTTCAAGATTGCGTATCTGATGAATCTTGGGCTCGACCCTTCACGGATTCTTGCGCTTACGTTTACCAATAAGGCGGCGCGCGAGATGAAGGAGCGTATTGCCCAAGAGGTTGGCTACAATCGCTCTAAATATCTGTGGATGGGAACGTTTCATTCTATTTTTTCGAGAATTCTGCGTGTTGAGGCTGATAAGATAGGCTTTACTCGCGATTTTACGATATACGATGCCAGCGATTCGAAGAGTCTGATAAAGTCCATCATCAAAGAAATGGGGCTTGACGATAAAACGTACAAGCCTTCGACCATCGCTGGAATAATTTCGAGCGCGAAGAATCATCTTGTAACTCCCGGTGCGTATCGTAGCGACAGGGCAACCGTCGAGGCTGACGAGCGTGCAAGGATTCCGAAGGCAGGATTGCTGTATCAGACTTACGTTGACCGCTGCCGAAAGGCGAATGCCATGGATTTCGACGATTTGCTTGTCTACACATATTTCCTTTTCTCCAAGAACGAAGATGTCCGCCGACAGTATGCCGACCGATTTGAATATGTTATGGTCGATGAGTATCAGGATACGAACGTGGCCCAGCACAAGATTGTATGGGAGTTGACGAAGGACAAGCAGCGTGTGTGTGTGGTTGGCGACGATGCCCAGAGCATCTACTCGTTCCGCGGAGCAAACATCGAGAACATCCTCGGCTTTACAAAGCAATATAATTGCGCCAAGGTCTTCAAATTGGAGCAGAATTATCGTTCAACCCAGACCATCGTTAATGCTGCGAATAGCGTTATTGCAAAGAATAGCAATCAGATAGATAAAAATGTCTTTTCTGAAAACAAAATAGGCGAACCAATCGAGGTTTACAATACTTATTCCGACCGCGAAGAAGGCATAACCATCGTTAAGAGGCTTCGCGAATATTACAATTCGGGCGAGCGCAGCTACAAACGTTTTGCCATTCTGTATCGCACAAACGCGCAGAGCCGAATCTTCGAGGACGAGTTGATGCACAACAACATTCCTTACCGAATCTACGGCGGATTGTCGTTCTACCAGCGAAAGGAGATAAAGGATGTCATCGCATATCTGCGAATGGCAATAAATCCAAACGACGAGGAGGCCCTGAAGCGAATAATCAACTATCCGGCGCGCGGAATTGGCGAAACAACAATAAAGAAGGTTTCGGCGTGCGCCGTTTCTAACGAGATTTCGATGTGGAATGTCCTTTCTGAACCTGTTAAATTCGGACTCGACGTAAACAAGGGAACTCTCACGAAATTGCAGAATTTTCAGGATTTGATATTCGGCTTTCAGGAGGCTGCCAAGCAGATGAACGCTTCGGAAATAGGTTTGAAGATAATTTCAGAAAGCGGAATTCTGAAGGATTTGTATGCCGAAAAGAATAGCGAAAGTCAGGACAGACTCGAAAACATCGAGGAGTTGAAGAATGCCTTGGCAAGCTTTGTCGAAGAGCGTCAGGAGCAAGGCATCGATGAGATTATGCTGCCCGATTTCCTTTCCGAGGTATCGCTTATTTCCGACCTTGATGAGTCTGATGACGGTGGAGACAAGGTTACTCTTATGACGATACATTCGGCAAAAGGACTCGAATTCGATACGGTTTTTGTTGTCGGAATGGAAGAAAATCTCTTCCCAAGTGCTATGAGTTACGAATCGCCGCGCGCCATCGAGGAAGAACGCCGCCTGTTTTACGTTGCAATTACGAGAGCCGAGAAAAACTGCGTTCTGTCGTTTGCCCGAAGCCGATTCCGCTTCGGTTCAATGGAATTCAGTTCGCCAAGCCGGTTCTTGCGCGAACTCGACCCTAAGTGCATTCGTATGATGGGCGGCAGCAGTTTCGGCATGGAACCATCTTCTGAAAAGACTTATGGCGGTTCGCCGTTTGGCAGAAGTTCGGGCTACGACGAAGATGTGCCGGAGTGGATGCAGAAAAGTCGGATAGATTATTCAAGGGTTTCGCAGGTGGCAAACTCGGCCAAAAGAGTTGTTCAGCCTCGCCAGACCGACTTTCCGCCTCGAAAATTGAAAAAGGTCGTTACACCAACGGCATCTGTCGATAAAACATCGGTTGCATCGCTTGGCGGACTTAGCGTTGGCGACAGAATCGCGCACGAACGTTTTGGTGAGGGCAGGGTAGTTGAGTTGCTTGGCTCGGCAGATTCGGCAAAGGCAAAAGTACAGTTCGTAAACGCTGGCGAGAAGACCCTTCTGCTGAAATTTGCAAAATTCAAAAAGATTTAAAAATGCGGCTTCCAAAACCGCTTAAAATATAGGTAAAATATGGTTGAAGACAAATGGTTGGATTCTATTCCGAATCCGTGTTATGTAATGGAGGAGAAACTCTTGCGCCGCAATCTCTCGCTTATCCGCTCTATAATGGATAGGGCAGAGGTCGAGTTTATTCTGGCTTTCAAGGCTTTCGCCCTCTGGAAAACATTTCCGGTGTTCCGCGAGTACATCGGTCATACAACGGCGAGTTCGCTTTACGAGGCACGCCTTGCCTTCGAAGTGTTTGGCAGCCGCGCGCACGTCTATTCGCCAGCTTATCAGGAAGGCGAGTTCGACGAGATTCTGAAATGTGCGAGTCATGTTACTTTTAACTCTTTTTCGCAGTACAATCGTTTTATCGAGACGGTTCGCAATTATAATAAGGTGTCCGACGAAAAAATCTCGTGCGGAATCCGAATAAATCCCGAACATTCTGAGGTTGAGACCGAACTCTACAACCCGTGTGCGCCGGGCTCGCGTTTTGGCGTTCTTCAGTCGCAAATGCCCGATGTTCTTCCCGAAGGCATAGACGGATTGCATTGCCATTGTCATTGCGAGAACGACAGTTATGCGCTCGAGGCAACATTAAAGGTTATCGACGAGAAGTTTGGCAAGTGGCTTACCAAAGTCAATTGGCTCAATTTGGGCGGCGGCCATCTGGTAACGCGTGCCGACTACGATGTTGAACATCTTATTTCAATCTTGAAGGCATTCAAGCAGAAATATCCAAACCTTCGCATCATCCTCGAGCCGGGAAGTGCCTTTGCATGGCAGACAGGTCCGCTTGTGGCAAAGGTTGTCGATATTGTCGAAAATTACGGAATTCAGACAGCAATCCTCAACGTAAGTTTTACATGCCACATGCCCGATTGCTTGGAAATGCCCTATCAGCCGGCCGTTCGATGTGCAGAGACTCTCGATGCCGATGCCTGCAAGCAGCCCGGTGCCGTGGCGCGTCACATATATCGCCTTGGTGGGAACAGTTGCTTGAGCGGCGACTACATGGGAAGTTGGCAATTCGACCACGAACTTCAGATTGGCGAGAAGATTATCTTCGAGGATATGATTCATTACACTACCGTAAAGACAAATATGTTCAACGGAATCCATCACCCTTCAATCGCATTCTTGCGTGAAAACGGAGATATTTCGGTGCTGAGGAATTATAAATACGAGGATTATCGTGATAGAATGTGCTGATTTTAGCATTTTTTAACTTTTTTTTTGCAGTTAATTTAAATTTTATTATATTTGCCAATGATAAAAAATAAAATTTTGGAATTAGATAATCTAAAATAACTGAAAAACTATGTCGATTTTTCAACAATCAACGAAGAGAATGACATTGTGTTTGTCGGCTCTTTCAATAGCAGGTTTTTTGTGGGCTGATCCAGTCCTAAAGGGGGAATATTACCAGATTACAAACCTCTCAGATTTGGAGTGGTTCCGCGATCAGGTAAACAATGGAAATGGTGGCATCAAGGCTGAATTGAAGGCCAATATTACCATCAACGAGAATGTACTTGGCACACTTAAGATTCTGAGTGACGGTATGAACTCAAACGGCGAAGGGTTGAAGAGATGGACGCCTATCGGCAAGACAGACAAACTTCCTTTCAGCGGAGAGTTCAAGGGAAATAACTATACAATTTCAGGTGTGTACATTTCTGCCGAGAATTCAGCATCAACCAACGTAGGCTTGTTTGGTACAAACAAGGGTGTTATCCACGACCTGAACGTAGCAGACAGTTATATTCTTGGAATGAAGAATATGGGCGGTATTGCTGGTAACAACATGAATACTATCAACAAGTGTAGTTATGAGGGCTATGTTGTTGCAACAATGAGTAATGCCGGTGGTATTGCAGGTTACGCTTCTGGAGCAAACGTCAGATATTGTTTCTCTAAGGGTACCGTAATCTCAATGGACCGTCAGAGTGGTAATGCCGGCGGTATCATTGGTCAGGCATCAGGAATGTCAGTCGAGACAATGGTTACAGGCTGCTATAGCATTTCAAACATCGTGAGTGGCTCAAAGAATGCCGGTGGCGTTATCGGTTATCAGAACGGACAGGTTGCGGTAGAGAATTGCTATAGCAAGAAGGCTTACAACAACTCTCCTGAGACTGTTAAGAGCGATGAGGAGTTCAAGAACGGAACTGTGGCTGGCTTGCTTGGCGATGCTTACGGTCTTACTCTTGGAAAGGACGATTCTCCTGTATTCCGCAAGGCTGACTTCAGTAACATGATGTACAAGGCTATCGTTTACAAAGGCTCACGCGAGACAATGGTTGTTTACATGAATCCAGACGGCAGCAACCGTGGTGGTGAAAAGGGAGAGGCTATTCCAATCGGTAAGCAGAGCGGCGAGAACAACTATATTGCTGTAATCGACGAGACAAATCCTGCATTCAACGACCGTGTCCTTGGTAATAACGTAATCCGCAACAACAACGGAAAATACACAGCAAAGTGTATCTTTATCATGGATGGCAAGGATTATTTCATGCCATACGAGACAACAACTTCGTTGCTTTTGTTCTATCGTGTGTTCAAGCCGGGAACAGTAAATACTGTTACTCTTCCGTTCTTTATTGACAAGGCGCAGCTTCCTGACGGATGCAAGATTTACGAGTATCAGAACTTTGCAGGAAATACATTGTACTTCGCTCCTTGTGCAAATCCTGTTCCTAACAAGCCTTATATGTTTGTAAGTTCTGTAAACCAGCCTTTCATGCGTCTGAAGCAGATTAAGATGGCTGCTACAAGAGATGCTGTAGATTTGAAGGGCATGGGCGTATTTAACGGTAACTATACAAGCGTTGTGAGCCACCAGAACATGTATGTTTATCAGGCAGACAAGTTCATGCGTGTTGAGGATCAGCAGGCAGTCAAGATTCTTCCATTCCGCGGTTATTTCGACCTGAACATTGGTAGCGAAATCAAGACCGTAGATGTGAAGTTTGCAGAGTAAAAACTTTAGTAAATATATATAAGAAAAGACGGCAATCCGAAGTAGGGTTGCCGTCTTTTTTCTTATCTGCATTCTGATATTATTTTCCGCCGCCACTGCTACCGCCACCAGAGCTTGTACGTCTGCTTAAGGACGATTCGCGCACGGTTGATGCGTATGAATTATAACGACTGTTGCTGCAACCGTAGAAAATAGGGAAGTGAACGCCGTGAGTATGAAAATGCGAATGGTTACTATTTGATGATTTGTATTGACAAGAATCCGATGCAAATGCTGTATACTCATAAAAACTTCTGTAAAAATCGTCAGTTATAGAATCAGCTGCATACAGAGGTGCGTCAAGATTGTTGAATGTCCATTTGCGTTCAGCCAAGTGCACAAGGGTCGAATTGTTTACAGAACTGCGGTATACAATGCACATTTCATCTTTGGTAAGAATGGCGATTGTATTTGTGTCAAGAGGGTTTTCCTGAACATACTCAATGTCGCCTTCTATCTTTTTTATAATATCCTTTGCTACATAGTCGCTTGATTCAGTACTTGTGTAAATATCGGCAGTCTTGTTTTCAAGTCCGGTGATGGCTGTCTCAAATTTATAATTTGTATTATCAGAGTCTATTTTGTGCTTTAAGTTTAGCTTTGGAGAAAAACAGAATATAGTAAAAATGACAGATAGTATGCCTAAAATTAAAACTCCTCCAATGACTTTTTTCTCTGATAAAAATCTCGCCGAACCTATTCTTGTAGAGGAACGCTTTATTATGGTTATACTATTCGATGAACAGATTTTTCCTAATGAATATTCGGTTTCATCATCCCAAGTTTCAATTTCTATATAGTCGCTGTGACTTTTCTTGTATTCCTTATAATTTGCTTTTTCGCCCCGGTCAACATCTACATCTCCAAAACAGGCAACAGCTTTTTTTGTGCCTGAATCTAAAAGTTTCATATTGCTGATGTTTACATAACTTGTCGTTTGCCACAAAGTTATCTCGTCGCCATCAATGCTGAGCCAATGCTCCTTGCCTAAGCCGGAAACAATCTTATATTCGTCCCACCATTCTGAATTATTGCTGGAAAATGTGATTTTTCCTTTTACGGTATAATTAGTCCCGTAAAGACTTATTTCATCACCTACATTAAAGAATATTGCCATTATATTTAAGTATTATTGTAAAGTTATTATTTCCATATCTTATCAGCCTCGATATAATATTGCATCAACATTGGTTTTGACATAGTATTGATACAAATATCGTCTTTTTCCAGTTCATCTTTCCCGAACAAAAACATCGAATGTGAATTCTCGGAGGTTAAATATCTGGTTTCTACGGTGTAATCGAAATTCTGATCCAGCGGTTTCAATGATGCGATATTAAATCCCCAGTCTCCGAAACTTGGAACTTCCAAATGATAAGGCATTACGTTAAAGCCTTCACTTTCGATGGTCTTATTTATGCACCAGAATGCTTTTGTTGCAAAATACGGGCTTGTTGACTGGACGGTGAGAATTCCGCCTTCAGAGAGTGATCTTTTGCACAAACGGTAAAAAATATTTGAGTATAGTTTGTTGAGTGCTTCATTGTTAGGGTCGGGCAAATCAACAATAATTACATCGTATTTAAATGTGTTTTTTGTCAGGAAATTATAGGCGTCGTCAACCACAATGTCCATTTTCGGATTACTCAGAGAGTTTTTGTTGATGTTTGCTATTGTCTTGTTGTCGCGGCAGAGTGAGATGATTTCTTGGTCGAGGTCGACAAGTGTAATTTTCTGAATTGTAGGATATTTCAAAATTTCACGAGCAGCCAGACCGTCGCCGCCGCCAAGAATCAGAACATTTTCTTGTTTTGAAGCTTTTGACATTGCGGGGTGAACTAGGGCTTCATGATAACGATATTCGTCAACAGAGGAGAATTGAACGTTTCCGTTGATGAAAAGCCGCAGGTCGTCACGGTGCTTTGTCAGTACAATATGCTGGCATTTTGTTTGTTTTACAAATATAACCTTGTCGCGGTAAAGTCCGTCTTCTACAAAATTTGAAATGTTCTCAGAGAAAATGGTTCCTATAATCATTCCTCCTAAAATAAATAAAGTTGCCGTTAGATATCTGTTGTAATGTACGATACTGTTTTTGTAACTTAAAATTATAATCAGAGAAACAATAATATTAAGTGAACCGACTAAAAAGGCCGTACAAAAGTATCCCAAATACGGCAGCAGAAGCAGGGGAAATGCGATAGAGCCAATTAAACCGCCGATATAATCAAAACTGAAAATAGACGAAATTGTAACTCTGAGATTGTTTTCGTTGTTTTCAATTATTCGTGTCAGGATTGGAATTTCCAATCCTACAAGAATACTGATTATCAGAATTATAAGATACATAATAATCTGATAACAAACGAGGTATATGTTGGATAAAAATAGAATTAAAGTAGAAAGTCCGCCTATGAGTCCAACTCCTATTTCTACGGAAACAAACCAATTGAAAAGATTGTTTTTGAAGAATTTGCTCAAGTAAGAACCCAGTCCCATTGCGAACATATATATTCCTATTGTAACGGAATACTGCAAAACGCTATCTCCTTTTAGAAACGAACTTAATGCACTTATTATCAGTTCATAACAAATTGAACAACCTGAAATTATCAAGGTTGTAAGCATCAGAAGTCTGTATTTCCCCATTGTTAAATATAGCGAATGACAATTTGTTTTTTATGAGATTCTGCATGAAATTCGGATTGGATTCTTTCGATGAAATTGTCAGGAATAGAATCTTCGCACGAAAATATATCAACAGCAGCAGCCTTTTTTTCAGGCCATGTATGAATTGTAACATGGGATTTGGCGATAACAGCCACGTATGTAATTCCAACGGGCTGAAAAACATGCCAAGTTTCCTCCACGATTTTTGAATTGATTTCCTCTACGATAAGTTTCGTAATTTTCTTTAATGCTTCCAAATTATCAATAACCAACGTGTCACAATTAAAGAAATCGATTAATATTTCTTTTGCCATTTTATTAAATATTTGGCGGCAAAGATAATATATTTTTTAGTTTTAAGGGAATAAAAAACAAAGAAATGAAAAGCAGGAGAGATAATAAGAAAAATGTTATCCTATAATTAATGAAAGGTTTTATAGGATAACATTTGTGTCTTTATGATTTTTTTGTTCTTTTATTATAAATGCATTCTGCACTATAGGCGGCAAGAATTACTATTGTAAACATGAATGGGTAGTGATAAACAGAAAAAAGACTCGAATCCGTAAGGAATCAAGTCTTTCCTATTGAGCGGAAAACGGGACTCGGACCCGCGACCCCAACCTTGGCAAGGTTGTGCTCTACCAACTGAGCTACTTCCGCATTACTGAATGTTTTATATTGTGAAGAGAAGGAGACTCGAACTCCCACGGGACAACTCCCACTACCCCCTCAAAGTAGCGCGTCTACCATTCCGCCACCTCTCCAAAATATCTCGGTCATACCAGTCGTGCCCAGAACAGGACTCGAACCTGCATGTCCGCAAAGACATACGCACCTGAAACGTACGTGTCTACCATTCCACCACCTGGGCTTTATTTGAGCGGAAAACGGGACTCGGACCCGCGACCCCAACCTTGGCAAGGTTGTGCTCTACCAACTGAGCTACTTCCGCGTGGTTGCTTTGTTTTCAAAAGCGATGCAAAGATACAACTTATTTTTAAACCTGCAAACTTTTTGGAAGTTTTTTTATCGAAAATCTTCAATTGCACCAAAAATCACGTCAAGGTCGTCCAATTCGTTAAGAATTTTGCATCGTAGCTCGCGTGCTGCCTCTCGGCTTTCGGAACGGATTATCCACGGTCCCTTGGGATCTACAACCTTGCTTCGCTCGTCGAAGCATCTGATTACCGCTTGAACGCGGTCGTTTATCTCGTCGCTGACAAGTTCGCTGTTTTCTGGAACCTGAAAATCAAAACTGAATAGAACCATTGTCTGTTTATGTTTAATAAAAAAGGGAGAATCGAAATAGAAACTCCCTTTTGTATTGATTATGTTTTTTTTGATTATTTCTTCTCTTCCTTCTTTGAAGTTGATGCGCCCTTCAACTCGGCTGGCTGCTTGTAGCGCTTGTTAAGACCGGCTACAACCTCGTTTGTGATGTCGTATGTCTTGTCGGCATAGAGGATGTTGTCGCCGCTCTTTGTAAGGATGAGGCTGAACTTCTTGTCCTTGTTGTACTGTGCAAGGAAGTGGTTCAGAGAGTCGTGAAGAGCCTCGTTGTACTTGTTCTGCTCAGACTGGAACTCCTGTGCAAGGCGTCCCTGAAGTGCCTCGAGGCTCTGCTGCATCTGCTGAAGGTTTCTCTGCTCGTTCTCAGCCTGCTCGCGAGTGTAGGCGTTGCTCTGAATCTTGCGCTGGAAGTCGGCTGCTCTGTTCTGCAAAGCCTGACCTTTGCTTGCAAGAGTGCTTTGGATGCTCTCGCTTTTCTTTGTAAGAAGTGCTGTATAGTCCTTGGCGAAATTGTAATTGTTCATAAGAGAGTCAACCTCGACATAAGCAATTTTCATTGATGTGCCGGCAGCGGTAGATGCTGCGCTTGGTGTTGTCTCTGCGGTCTGGTTACACTGGGTAAACAGAAGTAATGTAGCAGCAGCGAGGCTGCCACACATAAGAGTCATTTTCTTCATTTTTCTTTTATAGTATATAATTTTATAATCGTTCTTTCACGGCTCTGGGATTGTCGAGGCGCATCTGGAAGTCTTGACTCTGTACGCAGCCCACCTTGTTATCTCTCATAGCCTTGTTTGCACCCACATGCTGGCTTCTGAATCTGCCGTTTTTCTTCAGCAGAATGTTAATACACATAAGTATCATTGATACGGCAAGTAGTGCCACACAAGTTAGTGCTAATTTTATCATTTTAAACGCATTTTGGCGCAAAGATACATTTTTTTTTGTAACTTTGCATAAAATAGACCTATAATTATGATATTTACCGATATTGAAAAGTCAAAGATTTTGTTGTTCTGGGTTCAGGTTGAGGTTGAAGGATTGTCGTGTGCATCGCCGTCGGCTATGGATTTGAAGGAAAAGTTCATCCGAAGGGCTGCCGAAAAGTACGATATCTACTTGAAAAGCAACCTTTACGAGACCGGCGGAGTGTTTGCCGTGCCTTTCAAGGACAAGGAAAACATCAGAATTGAACTGAATGTCTTTGCCTCGGAAATGGAGGACGAATATCGTGCCGTTCATCCGCAGATGGAGTGGCGAATGCAGAGTACCAATATATAATAATTGCATCCTTTGCGCGTTATTTAAGGTATGAAAAGGATTTCGTTTCTCTTATCGCTTGCCGTTGCCATGCTGCTTGCGTCGGTTGCTGTTTCGTGCAGCGTAGACGAGAGTTTCACGACAGACAGGTCGGCTTTGCTTTCATTTTCGCAAGATACCGTTTCGTTCGATACGGTGTTTACGTCGGTCGGCTCTTCTACACAGAATCTTCGCGTTTTCAATAATCGGAACGAAGGAATAAGGATAAGCAATATCCGACTTGCATCTGGCGGAACATCTGGCTTCAGAGTGAATGTGGATGGCATGATGGGAACGGATTTCAGCGATGTGGAAATTCATTCGAACGACAGCATGTACGTCTTCGTTGAATTGACTGCCGATATTACGGGCAAGCAAGAACCTGTTGAGTTGAAGGACTCGCTCATCTTCGTGCTCGAAAGCGGCGTGATGCAGAAAGTCTTGCTGATGGCAAGTGCGCAGGATGCCGAAGTCTGCCGAGGTTTGGTAGTGTGTGGTGATACAACTCTTTCATCGTCAAAGCCTTATCTGATTTACGACAGCCTTTGCGTGGCCGAGGGTGCTACGCTCCGAATTGCCGAAGGCGTAAGAATGTTTTTCCATAGCGGGGCAGGGCTGAAAGTCTACGGGCGGCTCGAAGTGAACGGCTCTGTTGACAAGCCTGTCGTGATGCGAGGCGACAGAACAGACCGATTGCTCTGGTATTTGCCTTACGACCGCGTAAATGCGCAATGGGAGGGAATAAAAATCTGCAAGTCGAGCAACGACAATATCATCGAAAATGCCGATATTCACAGCGGAAATTACGGAATTATCTGCGATTCTTCGGGTGTAGAGAAATCGAAACTTCTTCTTCGAAATTCAATTGTTCATAACGTGACGAAACACGGAATTTTCAGCAAAAATAACACCATCGAAGTGCTAAATTCGCAAATTACAAACGCTGGCGGAGACTGCGTTCACATTGAAGGCGGACGATGTCGTTTTGTGTATTGCACCTTGGCGCAGTTCTATCCGTGGAGCGCCGACCGTGGAGTTGCACTTAGATTCTCTGCTGATGAGCGTACGCCGTTGCTTGGCTGCGATTTTGTGAACTGCATAATTACCGGAATAGGCAAGGACGAACTCATGGGAATTCCGCCGAAAATGCCCGAAATTCCTTTCGACTACAACTTTGTGGGATGTCTTATCCGAACTCCGGAAGTGAAGGACAATCCGCGGTTTGCCGAAATTGTTTGGGATAATGAAATACTTGCCGAAAAGCCGGGAATACCGAAAAAAGACAAGTCCGAAAAGCTGATTATTCAGGCTGCCAATTTCAGAAATATCGACCACGAAAACTTCGTCTACGACTTTCATCTCGACTCGCTTTCGTGCGCTCGCGGACGGGCTGTTATGGAGGCTACGGAATTTCTTCCATATGACAAGGACGGCGTTGAACGTGTTGGAAAGCCCGACATCGGCTGCTATCAGTATAAAAAATAAACCAAACGAAGCCTATGAAAAACATCTTTGCGCAACTGGCTTTTGCCGTTTTTGTGTGCCTTTTCCCGCATCAGGAAATGACGGCGCAGAACCGTTTTGTCGTGATGGAACTGAACTGCGAAAACCTTTTCGACACAAAGCACGACTCGCTTAAAAACGACAACGAATTCTTGCCCGGCGCAATTCGTGGCTGGAGTCCGCGGCGATATTGGGAAAAACTGGCGCATACGGCTCAGACAATTGTGGCGGTAGGCGAGGGACAGACTCCGCCCGACATCGTTGCGCTCTGCGAGGTGGAAAACGACTCGGTTTTGTACGACCTTACGCGCCGAAGTCCTCTGCGAAATCTGGGCTACAAATATTGCGTTACCGAATCGCCTGATGCGCGCGGAATAGATGTCGCGTTGCTCTATCAGCCAGAGACTTTCAAACTGATACAATCGGAATTCTTTCGTATCGAACAGAAGGCGGGACAACGCCCGACGCGCGACATACTTCATGTTTCGGGATGCGTGATGAGTGGCGACACGCTCGATGTCATGGTGGCGCATCTGCCAAGTATGCTTGGCGGAAGGTTGAAAAGTGAGCCTTTCAGAGTCCACGTGGCTGAGAAAATCCGTCAGACGGCCGATTCGATACAAAGCGTAAGGCATAAGCCGAAAATCATCATCGTCGGAGATTTTAACGATTATCCCGATTCAAAGCCTGTTGCCGAAGTCGTTGGCGCGGTTCGTCCGCCCGTGCAGAACGATTCGATAAAGGCAAATTCGTATTACAATCTGATGAACGGAAAGCAGAAAAAGAACGGTAATACGATTGGTACTTATCGGTATAAAGGATATTGGAACATCATAGACCAATGTATCGTAAACGGACTCTTGCTTACTGACACAGAAAATCTGTGCACAACCTACGAGGATGCGCAGATATGCGATTTTGAGTTCTTGCTCGAACCCGATTTAAAGTTTGGTGGAATGAAACCCTTCAGGACGTATAACGGCATGAAGTATCGGGAAGGGTACAGCGACCACCTCCCGATACGTATTGTCTTTAGGGATTCTTTTTCTCGTTAGCCTTGTCAAGTTCCTCTTGCAGATACTTTCGCAGTTTTGTCTCCGTTCTTTCTCTGAACATCGCCTGAGACTCTTCGTATGAGTCGAAGTGCCTGATGGCGGGATTCGGATTGTTCGATGGGCGGAAGTCGGAACAAATCTTGCTCGATTTTGCAACGAATCTGATAGCCGTTCTTACGCTACATTCGCACACCACCGGATTGTCGAACCACTGCATGAAAGTGCCGTTTGCGCATTCGAGGCAGCAGACAAATTTCTTTGCGTCTGCCATAATTTAAAGCGGATATTCCTCGAAGGCGTAAAGAACAGTTGACAGATAACGCTCGCCAGTATCTGGAAGCAGTGCAACGATGCGCTTGCCCTTGTTTTCAGGGCGCAATGCAAGTTGAAGTGCTGCGTATGCTGCCGCTCCTGATGAGATTCCGACAAGCAGACCGTCTTCCTGAGCCAGTCTTCGGCCTGAGCGGATGGCATCGTCGTTCTCTACTGTTAGAACTTCGTCAACAACGTTTGCATCGTAAGTCTTTGGAATGAAGTTCGCGCCGATTCCCTGAATCTTGTGAGGGCCAGCCTTTCCTGTTGTGATGAGAGGCGAGCTTGCTGGCTCAACGGCGACGATTTTTACGTTCGGATTCAACTCTTTCAGTCTCTTTCCTGTACCGCTTACTGTACCGCCAGTACCAACGCCAGCAACGAAGATATCAACCTTTCCGTCGGTATCTTTCCAGATTTCCTCGGCTGTTGTTGCGTAATGTCTCTGAGGATTTGCAGGATTTTCGAACTGCATTGGGATGAACGAACCAGGAGTCTGTGCGTGAAGTTCGTTAGCCTTGTCAACTGCGCCTTGCATTCCGTCCTTTCCCGGAGTGAGTTCGATTTTTGCGCCGTAAGCCTTCAGAAGATTGCGACGCTCAATGCTCATCGAATCGGGCATTGTAAGTATAAGTTTGTAGCCCTTTACGGCTGCTACGAGTGCAAGTCCAACGCCAGTATTTCCGCTTGTTGGCTCTATGATGGTTGCGCCCGGAGTAAGAAGGCCTTTCTTCTCGGCATCCTCAATCATTGCGAGGGCGATACGGTCTTTTGCGCTTCCGCCGGGGTTGAATGATTCTACTTTTACTACTATTTCTGCTCCCGGATTAAGTTCTTTTCCGAAACGGTTCAGTCTTACGAGTGGTGTGCGACCGATAAGTTCGGTTAGTTGGTTTGCAATGTTGCTCATAATTGTATTTTTTTTGTATGGTTTTTGTTTATGTTTGATATTGCAAAGATAGGGTGTTTTTTTGTTTGTTCCAATACCGACTGCAAAGTAATCGCATACCATCTATATGGTATATTTTGTTTTTCTGACTTTTTTACACTAATTTTGCAGTCTAAAATCAACCCTTTTATGGAAAATATAGCATTGTTATTATCGGGCGGTGTTGATAGTGCCGTCGCTCTTCATATGTTGTGTGAGCAGGGACATCGTCCTACTCTGTTTTATATTCTCATTGGTCCCGAAGAGAAGGAAGCGTGGAACTGTTCTTCTGAGGAAGATTGGGAAGTGTGCCAGTGGCTTGCGCGAAAGTACGACTGCAAGTTAGAGCAGATTGACCTTCATCACGAATATTGGGATCAGGTTGTAAAATATACGATGGACAAGGAGCGTCGCGGACTCACGCCAAACCCCGATGTAATGTGCAACAAACTCATAAAATTCGGCTGTTTCGAAGAGAAAATCGGACACGAATTCGACTTTACCGCTACTGGACACTATGCTCAGACTGCCATTCACAATGGTAAGGTGTGGCTGGCAACGAGTCCCGATCCGGTGAAAGACCAGACCGATTTCCTCTGCCAGCTTAACTATCAGCAGATAAGCAAGTCGATGTTTCCAATCGGCTCTCTATACAAAGAAGAAGTGCGCGAGATTGCCGTGAAGAACAACCTAATCAATGCCAACCGAAAGGACAGTCAGGGCGTTTGCTTCCTCGGGCAGATTGATTTCCGCGAGTATGTTCGCCGATTCTTGGGTGAGCATCCGGGACGCGTAATCGACATCGAGAGCCGAAAGATAATAGGCGAGCACAAAGGACTCTGGTTTCACACCATCGGTCAGCGCAAGGGACTTGGCTTTGGTGGCGGTCCGTGGTTTGTGGTTAAGAAAGACGTGAAGAATAACATTCTGTGGGTTTCGCACGGATACAGTCCGAAGGATGCCTACAGCACCGAGTGGTATATGGAAGATTTTCATTTCATAACCGAAAATCCGTGGGGCGAGGATGGTGGCGAGCATCGCATAACGTTCAAGATTCGCCACACGCCCGAGTATAACCCGGGAACAATTTCGATGCGCGAGGACGGCACATGGGGGATAAAGTCCGACGAGCCAATTCACGGCGTTGCGCCCGGACAGTTCTGTGTGGTTTACGACGAAGAGCATCGCCTCTGCATTGGCAGCGGTGAGATTCGTATATTCCCTAAAATCCGCAGATAATTTTTCGATTGTCTGATTTAGTCCTTGCTTATGATGA